>JAEEGF010161196.1_pt1 | contig 26840 bp, 17 predicted proteins | sample 9134171 | NCBI WGS metagenome assembly JAEEGF01 (sample SAMN16246542, study PRJNA631951) | gut metagenome | biome: gut microbiome; feature: rumen; material: AP-attached | host: Bos | place: Iran: Karaj | collected 2018-10 | reverse complement strand
CTGTGTTTTGGGAGCGGATGATATCGACGGTTCGTTTATAAAAGAGGCGGCTGAAAAGCCTTGTTTCGTCTTTTCCGAGAACAGGAAGTTCACTATAGACGGGATAGTCAATAAAGACGCCAGGCTCCCGTTCTGGCTCATAAACGACGGGAACGGGAATGAAGAACTCCTTCAGTATCTGAAAAAGGTCAACAGAGTCACGTCCGAGGGAAAGAAGAACGATATAGCCGATATCTTTGAGGAGAGGCACTATTTCCCGGACAGGGATATCAATACATCGAACATCTCAAGAGTATGGGTGAGCGATATCAAGGGAGCGGGGAAAGCATACCGGGATGAAGAGCTGACAAAGAGGATCTGGAAGGATTTCTTCTATCCTGTATGCAGATATATGGGCGACCCCATGGGTTCCCTCAGATCATACTATACTATGAAGGAAATGGGCATAAAGATATATGAGGAAAGGATGTATCATAGCGCTTTCGACGCGGAGATAAAAAGATACTTTGCCGTGTTCACACCTTCCTGCTATGACGGAAAAACACCTCTTCCGCTGGTCGTTGCTACCCACGGATTCTCCGGAACGTTCGAAATGTTCGCAAGGAACAGCGATTTCTGCTCTGTAGCGGAGAACCACGGCTTCATCGTCGTATTCACTCAGGCGGGGCCCAATGACATCCATTCAGGCCATGCTAGATGGAGGACAGACAGGATACAGGCAAAGCCCATGATGAGATCCGGCGGCAGGACCGATACCATAGAGGATCTTGAGAGCGAGATGGACTATTTCAGGAAAGTTGTGAAGAGGGTCACTGAGGACTATGCTGTCGATCCCGAGAGGATATACTGCACGGGTCATTCAAACGGTTCCATAACAACGAATGCTGTGGCAGAGCTACTTGACGATATCTTTGCGGCGGCAGTTCCCGTAGGTGCTCCCGCAAAGCAGTATGAGACCTATGAAGAGATGCCTTTAAAGGAAAGAAGGATGCCCTTCATGGATATAGAGAACACATACGACAGATGTCCCGATCCCACGGACAAAGAGGGGAATCTTTACAGTGAGCTTACCTACAGGCTGAAGATGAACGGGTATGACTGCGACGCGACCGGATTCCTGGCAAGCGAGGATAAAATGATGATCGTAAGGGAGTATATAAATCAGGACGGCATACCCGCAGTCAAGAGCATCACTTACAAGAACGCCTGCCATGCCTACCAGCCTGTCACTTCGGAGCTCGTATGGGATTTCGTAAAGGATTTCAGGAGGACTGCCGACGGCAGGAGCTGGTATAAGGGGAGAGAGATAAGATAAAGGAGAAGCAGAATGCCTTTTGTAAGCGTAAGGACATCATCTAAGTTAAGTTAAGTCTTGATAAAAAAGAAGCCCTCTATAAGGGCATAGGGAGGATAATATCGATACTTCCCGGAAAAGCGGAGTCGAACGTCATGATAGAGATATCAGATCGGAGGACGATGGCCTTTAAAGGTGAGGAAAGGGAAGGAGTGGCATTCTGCGAGCTGAGGCTGTATAAGCCCTCGCCCGAGGATAAGAAACAGGAATTAGTAAGGGAGCTGATGACGATAGACGAAATATCTGTCATGGATGGCGGCAAGTGCATCCTACAGCTCAGAGAAGTGAGGTCATTCTTTTCCGATAAGTACGACCTTACAAAGCACCCGAACTTCAAGCTCACAGCGGATTATGACAAGAAATACACCTTTGATATAGAGAAGTATTTGAATCGGCGGATGAAACTGAAGGCAGATGATGTATACGATGTTATTGAGATTTGAGGCAGACATATGCTACCTCATACTTACATAGTATAATAGCGTTGTGTCTGAGGTCGAAGATCTTGACAACTCGGTATTTATGGAGGAACTCTAAATGCAATACAGCATTATACCATGCGTTGAAGGTGACGATGAGCTTATCGCGGATAAGCTCAATGCGATCACAGATTCAAAGATAGATTTTGAAGATGCGATCGAGGATGAATTGGTCGTATTCAAGGTTACTGACAGCGACGGCAACATTATTGCCGGGTGCAATCTTATTATCAACTGCTGGAGAGTTGCGGATCTCGATATTCTGTGGGTGGAAGAAAAGTGCCGCAGGCAGGGAATCGGCTCCTCCCTGATCCGCGAGGCGGAGCGTGCCGCAAGAGAAAAGGGCTGTCGTTTCATGACTCTCGGCACCTTTGATTTTCAGGCAAGACCACTTTATGAAAAATTCGGATTTTCGGTATGTGGTACGATCGGGGACTGCCCGACAAAGGGTCATACACACTATGATATGATAAAAAGTCTTGACGATCCTTTCGATGAGAGCGCCGCCACATCCTGCGCATTTGAAATTCAGCCCGGTGATGAGGATGACGCCGAATACATTGACGATAAACTCGTTGAATACAACTGGTCACAGGTGCCTGCTGTGCATGACTTTGAATGGATCGGAAGGAAGATTCAGGATGATAACGGTGACCCAATAGCCGCCGGGTTTGCAGGCGTGAACTTCTGGAACATCGCTTTTGTTGAAATGCTGTGGGTGGATGAGCCTCGCCGCAATCAGGGCATAGGTTCCAACCTTCTCTCGGATATCGAGCAGGAAGCAAAGAGAAGCGGCGCTCATATCGTGATGATCGACGCCCGCGACTGGAACATAGATTTCTTTAAGAAGTCTGGTTATACATTGTACTGCACGCTTGAAGACTATCCGAGCGGGCACAATAAGTACAAGCTGCAAAAGCGGATCTAAGGAAACAAAAAAGGATCGGGATTTGTGGTGATAGCTTATGGTCAGCATCTCATTACTTTTTGGAGAAGTGCTTTTTACTCTGGTATGGTTGATTTGCCGGGGGATCACCTGGGGTGTTCAAAAGCGGATCTGCTGGAAAACAGAAGCTCTGCTCCTGCTGATGTATATTAACCTGGCCGTGATCATTCGCTTTGTGTTTTACCCATTTTTTGCCGTTGACGGTCAGGTCCAGCCATTGATCATTCAGACAAAGGAAATCTTTCCGCCGCGGATCAATCTTATTCCCTTTTTATACATCACCGATTATGAGGTAAAGCGCGAGGCGCTCATAAACATCATCGGGAATGTGTCACTCTTTATCCCGACAGGAATCATTCTCCCGATCCTGTACAAACGCCTGAACAGCTTTTGGAAAGTGCTTCTGACAGGAGCCGGTATTTCTCTCTGTATCGAAGTGATTCAGCTTCTGCTGCCAAACAGCGTAACGGACATAGACGATCTGATATTGAACACGGCGGGGGTTATCATCGGTTACGCTGTATTCTCTCTTGTCAGAAGGCTGATAAAAAGAGCGTGACAACTTCCCATTTGTCGAGCAGACGACCGGTGTACTTTTTACAGATTCTGCCTCGAAAAGGTGCACTTTTACCCCATTCTTCACACAATAAAGAGCACCCATCGGGTGCTCTTTATTGTGGTATGAGAAAAGCTATGTGAACTCTCCATCGAAAACGCGGAGCGTTTTCTAAAGCTCAGGCGCACGCAGGTTCGTATGAGTACAGCATCATGCCTGAGCGGTTGGAGAGTTCAAGTCCTCTTGCCCGCACTATCAAAGAAACCTCTTTTGTCTACCATGGCAAGACGGTTTCATTAAAGCTGAATAGACACTTGTTTTATGATAATATCAGACCGCAGACGCGAAACTGCGACGTAACCGTGACGCAGTTGTGGCGTATTTGCGACATTGCTCATTTTCCTTGACAGACCGTTTGCTTTATGCTAATCTTCATCCGTGTTTCCAGCGCATGAAGGAGCCCGGCATACCCGACGTTCAATGGACGATGGATCCCTTTGATGCTCCGGATATGGCTGAAACAAGAGGCGTATAAAGACCCTCCCATCCGTTTTGAACTGAGCTTTGCAGACGGATGCTGTACTGAAACCGTCATGTCGGGAACTGTGTGATTCGGCAATAATACGGTCAAAGGAGTTGGAGGCTGTGCGGCATTACGCCGCGCTTCTTACGCGAACGGAAAGGAATGCAGAATGATGATCATCAAGAGAACGGCTGCCGCATTGCTTGCTCTGGCGCTCGCGGTCATGCCGCTGTGCGCTGCCGCATCTTCGGAAGGCGACGTTCATGAAGACGCAGTCGCTTTGAGTACGACGACTTTCACCTTCACAAACAGCGGCATAACAGCCTCCGATGAGGATGAGGAAAGCTACTCGATCGACGGAACGTCGCTGAAAATCAAGGCGAGCGGCACATATACCCTGACCGGAAGCTGCACGAACGGCAGAGTCACGGTCAAAAAGGGCACGACGGGCGTTACCCTCGTGCTGAGCAATCTTGACCTCAAAAGCGCCGATTCCGCGCCTATCCTGTGCAACAAGGGCAGCGAAGTCAACATCTCCGCCGCATCGGGCACCGTGAACAGACTCACCGATACTTCGATCAACAACGACGATACACATCCTGAGAATACGAATGCCGAAAACGCGGTCATCAAGGCAAAGGACGGCTGTCGGCTGACGCTCTCGGGCAGCGGAACGCTCAACGTGTCGGCAAACGGCAAAAACGCGGTCAAGGGCGGTATGGATCTCGCCGCTGACGGCGATACGCCCGCATCAAGCGCAAGCCTTACCATCAAGCAGCTCACTCTGAACGTCACGGCAAACGTTAACGACGCCATAAAGAGCGAACAGCTTCTTAACATACAATCCGGCAAGATCACGGTCTCTGCCGCAGGCAACGCCGTCAGGTGCGACCGGACGCTGAATATCGGTCAATCCGGAAGCGGTCCGACCATAACGATCAATTCGTCATCCGTTGGTCTGAGCGCCGCCGTGGTGAACATCAACGCAGGCAAAATCACCGTCAATTCCTCGGGCGACGGACTGCGAAGCTCAAGCAGCAGTCTCGGCGACTATCCCTTTGCCTGCAATATCAAGGGCGGCACTATAACCCTCAATTCCACCGACGGCGACGGAATCGATTCAAACGGCACTGTTTCGTTCGCCGGCGGCAAAGTGACCGTTTTCTCCTCCGAAAATGAATTGGATTCTCCTCTCGAAAGCGTTAAGGGCATAACGCTCGTCCGGGGAACTCTCTTCGGAATGGGCTCTGCGGGCATGGTCGAAAACCCGGCGGCAGCGCAGCAGGTCTACGTCACCTTCGGGCGCAAGACAGACGGCGGCAGCGAAATAATCATTCCCAAAGGCAGTGCGGTAAAACTGACTGACGCCTCGGGCGGCACGCTCTTTACGACCACCGCACCGCGAAATGCCGGCTATATTATTTTCAGTTCGCCGGATCTGACGGACGGAATGCAGGTAAAGCTTTTGATCAACGGCTCCGAGATCGCGTCGGCAACGGCGGGGTATGACGCAGGCAATAATCCCGGAGTTCCCGGCACGCCCGTTCCCACTGCGGCGCCGACTTCTTCTCCGACAGCGGCTCCGACTGCGTCGCCGACGAACACGCCGGCTGCAACTCCGGCCCCGACAAACACGCCGGCGCCGACGGAGAACGATAATACGCCCGAGCCGACCGCTTCGGATACTCAGGCTCCCGCCGCAACCGATCTGCCGGAAGGCACTCCCGATCCGACGGAAGCTATCGGCGCCTCCGAGACGCCGGATGTTTCGGACAGTCCCGCGGCGCCTTCTGGAACTGACGCGCCTCTCAATACTGATGCGCCTGACGATGACGGACGCGGCGATACCGACGAGCCTGCGAATACCGATTCTCCCGGTGCGGACGATTCGGCAAAGACTCGCTTGAAAGGCGCTGCTCCCGCGCTTATCATAGGCTGCGCGGCTGTGCTTGCGGGAGCAGGCGCGGCAATAGGGATCATCGTATCCCGTAAAAAGAAAAACGCAGCCCGCTCGGACGGCAGCCCGGATTAAGCTGATGACTTAAACGGCGAAGCCGCATTATACGCCGATGTAAATACCTGTTTCGCGGTTCGGATCATACATACGGGAGGTTTACGACCGCACGAATGTGTATTCAATGACACCGTGCTGACACATAATTGTACCGCCTCGTTGCGCTTTGTATTTTCGGCTTATGCTAAAATAAAGGCGTAATAAGTAATTGAAATGGAGGATGTGAATTGAATACAAAGGTTTATAAAACAATTACCGTATTCTCACTCTGCACGCTGCTTGTTTTGGGGCTGATCGGATGCAGCAAAAACACGCAGGGAACCAACGTTATAACTATTTCGTCCGCTTCAACGACGGTGGAGGCGCCCGTTACTGCGGTCGAATCCATATCCGCGTCGGAGGCGACCGATGAATTCAGCATGACGACGTCCGACGGCGCTTTCACGCAGGACGGCTCCAAATACACAGTTACCAAGGCTGGAGTCTATTCTTTAACCGGAGCGCTCAACGGGCAGATAATCGTTGCCGCGGGCAAAAACGACGTTGTGGAGTTGGAGCTCAACGGCGTTACCATCACCTGCTCGGAGGATTCGCCGATAAGGATATTCTCCGCGGATAAGGTGGAGATATCCGCCAAGAACCATACCGAAAACATCATCCGCGACGCGCGTGAAAAAAAGACCGGCAATGAGGACGATCAGGGCGCCGGCGCTATAACCGCAAAGACGGATATCAAACTCAAGGGCGCGGGCGTGCTCGTGATAGAAGGCGGCTTCAACAACGGCATACATACCTCGAAGGATATCACCATCCAGAAGCTCGCATTGAAGGTCACCGCCGTCAATAACGCCATAAGGGGCGGAGATTCGATAACGATGGAAAGCGGTATTGCAGCCGTCATTTCAACAGAGGGCGACGGAGTCAAGACCAAGAATACCGATAGAAATAAGTCCGGATCGATGCGCGGCGACGTAACGCTGCTCGGCGGCACGCTCGAGATTTGGGCGGCGGGCGACGGCATCCAGGCGGCGCATGATTGTATTATTAAGTCGGGCGAGGGGCTCGTTCCCGAAGTCACGATCTACACCGGCGCATACAGCAGCTTTACCGCGGATTCGGCGGCTACCGAATCCTATAAGGGCATAAAGACGGAAAACGCCATAGATATTTCCGCGGGCAAGATAATCGTTTCAAGTTATGACGACGGACTCCATGCCAACAGCGGCACCGCCTTCGAAGGCGGCGGAACGGGCGTCGGCGACGTCCGCATTTCCGGCGGTACCGTCATTACAACGGTCTATTCCCCGGAAGGAAAGACAGGAGGCGGTATGGCCGGTCCCGGCGGATGGGGAGGACAGAAAGCGGTCTCCGGTGCTGACGGCATACATGCCAACGGCACGCTTACCATCTCGGGCGGCAGCGTCAATATCGACAGCGCGTACGAGGGGATTGAGGCGAACGTGATCGAGATTTCGGACGGGATCACGATAATCTGCGCCATGGACGACGGAGTGAACGCCTGCAAGGGCGTCCAGACTCCCCTTGTGAAAGTCACGGGAGGAGTGTTTGACGTGACCGTATCGCCCGACGGCGATCTTGACGGCATAGATTCCAACGGCGGTTATATTCAGACGGGCGGTCTCGTCATAACCCGCGGTCCCAATACCATGATGGCAGGCGCGATCGACGCCGAAAGCACCATTGAGGTAAGCGGAGGAACGCTGCTCGCGCTGGGCTACGGCAGGATAGAGGTCTCCGGCAGCGTTAAGCAGATAGAGCTCTCGCTCCATTCGCAGGGAGAGCACACTCTGACCGTAGGCGATACCTCGTACGTCTTCACCAACGCCTATGCCTATGCACAGACGCTGTGCGTGAGCGACGCGCAGGTAAACGGAAAATAACGACTGATCAACGGCGTTACGCCAATGTGATATTCGTCAGCGCGCATGAGCGAATGAAGAGGTAAATATCGTCAAAGACGCGAGATAACAGCGAGTACCGGTATCCGATCGGAGCCGATACTCGCTTTTCTATACCTTGAAAGGTCAGTCCGGCGCAGTCCGGACAATTCTTTCTTTGTGAAATGATGTCCCGAAGACGACGAAGGCTTCGATGAGGACGAGCTCCTTACAATGATCGAGCGGCTGCGATGCAGGGGCAGTAACAGCTTATTTCAAAGACGTTTTAGTCGACACTCAAACGTTTATTGTCTTGAAATGACCGAAATACTGGGGTATTATTTAGTCGACGTATCCGTATTGGAGATCCCGCTTAGCTCCGGGAATGTGCCTGAACCGGTCATTTACAATGGTTTTTTGCAATACTTTACGTTCTGCACGCGCAGGAATCATCAAAATGAATAATGCGTCTTATCATTTTGACCTTTTTGATCGATGATTTGAAAAAAAGCATGCGCGCTTGCTTTTCTGCAGAGGTAATGGTATACTGCCCGAAAGAGCCTTAAAAAGCTTGTGCGAGCGATACCGGGCTGATTGCAGATCGGTTCCCGAAATATGCGATGATTCCGTTTACAAAACGAACACTCCGTTATTTGAAAGGAGGACCGGCGGTATTATCCGTCCCGTCAGATTATGAATACACCCGAAACAGTATTGAATGAAGTCAAAAAGGCGGTCGTCGGCAAGGACGATGTGCTGAAGCTGGCGTTTATTGCGATCCTTGCCCGCGGGCACATACTTGTTGAGGACATACCCGGCGTCGGCAAAACGACCATGGCGCTTGCCTTCAGCAAGGCGCTCGGGCTTGAGTACAGGCGTATCCAGTTCACACCGGACGTTCTTCCTTCGGATATCGTCGGTTTCTCGATCCTTGATCAGGACAGCGGTCAGATGATCTATAAACCCGGCGCTATACTATGCAACCTCTTTCTCGCCGATGAGCTCAACCGCGCGACGAGCCGTACTCAATCCGCGCTTCTCGAGGCGATGGAGGAGGGGGGCGTGACTGTCGACGGTATTACGCACCGTCTTCCCGATCCGTTCATCGTTATAGCAACGCAGAACCCCGTGGGATCGAGCGGCACTCAGCTTCTTCCCGAATCTCAGCTCGACCGTTTTATCGTCCGTCTCTCGCTCGGATATCCGACTCCGGCGGACGAACTCGATCTGCTTCAGCGCAAGCAGGGCGGCAACCCGCTCGAAAACGTGGGCTGTGTTGCGAGAAACAGCGATCTTGCCGCAATGCGCGACGAAGCCGACAAGGTGTTCGTCGACAAAAAGATATTCGAATATGCCGTCAGGCTTTCGACAACGTCAAGAACCAATCGTTCCGTAATGCACGGCGCGAGCCCGCGTGCAACAATAGCCGTCGTTTCGATGGCAAAAGCGCGCGCCTACGTCGAGGGACGTGATTACGTCATCCCCGATGACATAAGGTATATCTATCCGGCTGCGATCAGCCACCGCTTGCTGCTTACCGCCGAGGCGAAGGCAGCTGGCTTGACCTCGCGCGACGTTGTGGACGAGATCATCTCGATGACGTCCGCGCCGTTCGCCCTCTGATGGGCGGGCGCAGAGCGCTGTATCTGGCGCTGCTCATAGGGGCAGCGATTCTTCATTTCGCCTATGGGCAGTATGTTACCCATTACATACTGCTATTCTTACTTATCATTCCTGTCCTTTCGGTCATACTCGCTCTGCCGACCGCCATTCGCGCGCGTGCGGATCTTATAGGAGGCGCCGACGTTTGCCGCGGACGAAAGACGAGCGTTCGGCTGTGCTTCGATACCTTCGGCGCGCTCCCGCCGGAGGGCTGGCGCGTGACCGTCGCTTCCGAGAACCTGTTTACGGGCGAGGAATACCCAAAGGAATACATGCGCGCATACGGCGAAAAACGCTCCGAAAAGGAGCTCTCTCCCAACACGTCCGAGATAGGCTGCATCCGCTATAAGATCAAAAGTGCATATGTTTACGATTTCCTGGGCTTGATCCCGATCCCCATCAAAAAAGGCGCGCCGATCATTGTGACCGTTTATCCCTTTAAGGAAGAACCCGTTCCGGAGCCGCAGCTTATCGCCCGATCGGCTATGGAATTAAAGCCGAAGCCACAGGGCTTTGCAGAGGAACACGAGCTTCGCCCGTACCGCGACGGCGATCCTTTGAATCTTATCCATTGGAAGCTGACCGCGAAGTACGGGGGTGTTGTCGTTCGCGAGCCCCAGGAAGAGATGAGAAGACCCATCGTGCTTATTCTTGATATACCCATACTGTACGTAGATCACAGGAGCGTGCTCGAGCAGTTGTGCTTCGTCAGCGAGCAGCTGCTCGAAAAGCAGATCGCCTATTCGCTTTTCTACGGAAACAAAAAGATACGGATCGGCTCCCAAAACGATTTTGAGGAGTTCCTAAAAAGCGTACTCTCAAAACCCATGCAAACCGAAAAAACAGAGCTTGCATTCAAGACCACAGAGGATGAGCTTGTATATCGCATCCGACCGGGGAGGTGGGGCGCAAGATGAAAAGGGCTCCATGGACGGCTGTCGCCGCAGACGCGATCATAGCCGCATGCTGCGTTATTGCCTGCATAAACGCTCTTCCTACTGCGTTTAACGTACAGTACGTAATTGAGATCGTACTGCTTTCCATCTCGGCGGCGTCGCTCGTACTTTGTTCGCTCATTTACCTTTCGAAAAAGAAATGGCCGTTCGTTTGCCTCGGCTTCGGAATAATACTGGCGATCATTTGGTTTTTATGCCGAGGCGCTGCCGCAAGAGGAGCGAACATCGTCTGGTTTTCCGCGGCGAGGCTGTGGTCGCTCGATATCTCCATACTGCCAACGCCTGTCGCTCCGGAGGAGACCGCCTATTCGTACACCGACGCCACCGTGTTTCTGCTTTTGGCAGCGGGCGCGCTTTTGCTTGTTGCGGCGGTGCTTATTATAAAACTCAAGACGCCGATACCTGCGCTGCTTCTGCCGATACCCTTCTTTGTCGGCTGCTTCATTTACACGGACTGCCGCCCCGCGCTTTTCACCATTATTCTGCTGCTGATCTATTTTGCGGCGATGTTGTTCGGACGCGAGATTCGTAAGAAAGACGTCCGGACAGCCGGCCGCGGCAGGCTCGTTTTCCTGCTCCTGCTTACGGGAGGCGCGTTGTGCCTTTCTATTTTGTCGCCCCAGAAGAAATATGACCCGATACCGTTCTCTCAAAGGCGCGGCTTGTTTGACTTGTTAGGTCCCATGAGAGACGATCTGCTCAGGCGTCAGTATGCCAATCCTCTGAAGGTCGATCTGGCGGCAAGCGGCGACAGGTCGGTCGACGAGGGAAAGGCATTCTCCGTCAATTGCACAAAGCCCGGCAAATATCTGCTGCGTACCCATTCATATGGGCTTTATTTGGGCAACACTTGGAACAGCGTTGAGGATTATACGGGCGATTGGATCTCGTTAAATGCGCTCGGCTCCACTCAAAAGGGCGAAGTCGTTATCCTTCGCGTCAGGGATGCGTACATTAAGGAACGCATCACTCCTTACGCTTTCTCCCCGAGGGAGGAGCTCTACGTCGGCGAATCGTACGTCAGGGCGAACGGTAAGGACGCCTACGTTTGGACGTTCAAGCCGGAGATACTTTTCAGACCCGACGACTACAGCTCCGATGAGGAAAAATACTATCGTTTCGCACTCGAGCAGTATACGCTGCCCGACGGACCCGAAAAACAGATGCTGCTTAAGATCGTCGATAAGATGAAGGTGCCCGACTGGATCGCAAGCTCATCGTATGCTTTATATTTGCAAAATACCGTTCTCGACCCCGAATATCCGTATCAGACGGCTATAAACGTTGCCAATTACGTTCGTTCGCAGGGCGAATACACGCTGACTCCCGGGCAGACTCCGGCGGGGGAGGATTTCGTTGAATACTTCCTTACGAAGAGTCATAAAGGCTACTGCGTTCATTTTGCAAGCTCAACTACCGCTCTGCTGCAGGCGATCGGCATCCCCGCTCGTTACGTCGTCGGCTACCGTGCCGAGATACCGAAGGCGGATACGTGGACGGATGTTCCGCATTATGCTTCCCATGCATGGACGGAGATCTATATTAAGGGAGTCGGCTGGATCCCGATCGAAAGCTCCGCGGGTTTCCCGACGTTATCCGGATATATTCAGGACTTTTCCTGGAATCCCGATGAACCGAAGGAGACGGACGCTCCCTCCGATACGCCGCGTCCGGACATAGCAACGCCCGAACCGGATATTACTCCGAAGCCCACGCCGCGTCCCACGAGAAATCCCGACGCTTCGCCGGCGTCGACTGATGCGCCCGCAGCGCCGGGCACGAAAGCGCCGGTAAAGCTTCTGAAGACCGCGGCGATCGTGATCGGAATTATTGCCGTATGGCAGCTTGTCGGCGTCTTCATCCGCATGCGAAGGAACAGGGCTTTTAATCAAAAGGACTCCAGAGCTGCCGTGCTTGCAATGCTGGATTATCTCGAGTCGCTGATCCGCTTCGGCGCGGAGATACCGGAGAACGCCGAAGAGCTAAGGCTTGAAGCGGCATTCTCGAACCACGGTATGGATGAGAAACAAAAGGAACTCATGGACGTCGTCCTGTATAACAGGGATACGATCAAGATGCATCGACCGCTCGCAAGGTTCATCCTTAAATGGGTGATATTCAAGCTGTAACGGCAGCTCAAGCATAAACGATCAGCCCGATAACGCAATGCGTTTCGGGCTTTTTGTTATTTGGGAGATTTTTTCAAAGCTTCGTGCTGTATTAATAGAGCGTTTTTCGCCGGGCTGCAGGTTCAAAAAGAAAAAGCTTTTCATGCACCGGAACGTACTTGAAATGAAATAAAAAGTGAAAAAAACGGAGTATAATCGGACGAAAATAACGAGTCGGAAATCTTTTGACGGTGTCACATTTAATACAAAATGTTGCAAAATCAGTATTGCCAATCGGAGAGGATTGTGCTAAAATATATGTTGATCTGATGAATGCCTTTTGGAATTGCAAAGGCGGTAGATCAACACGTTGCTCGTATCCGATATCTGCTGTCGGCGGTCCGCCCGGTCATGACGGGTGCTCGCTCCGGCTTCCGGGTATTGGGTATGATTGGTCACAACAGGTCAAGTATGCTGTATAGCTGCGTTTATACTGCAGAAAATCAAAACTCGTTTTTTCGAAAAGGAGGAAAAACAATCATGAAGAAAGTTGCTGTTATTCTGCTGGCTGTTTTGATGGTAGTATCGCTGGCCGCTTGCGCTAAGCCCGCTGCGCCTCTCGCTGACGAAGGTCACGCCGCTTGGGTCGCTCATGGTCAGTACCTTCTTGCCGACGGCACCCAGAACGGTTGGTGCGGAAAAGACACCGCCGTTTATGAGAAGTCCGCTCTGAAGGCTATCAGCCTCAACGACGTCAAGGCGATCGACTCTGCCGTTTACGATGCTCTTTCCAAGAAGGAAGTCAAGTATCTGTACACGATCGACCTGATCTTCGGCACCAACGACGCCGGCTGGTCCGCCAAGTGCATGATCAATGGCAAGGTTAACAACGCCAACGGTTCCTACGCCGTTAAGGTTGCCCAGTGCACCGTCGACGCCGACGGCGACAACAAGGTCTATTCCGAAGATCAGTGGATCTCCGACCCCAAGACCGCCTATGTTGAGGTCCTGACTCCCGCCACTCTCTTCATGCCCGCATGGCAGGAAGAGGCTGACGAGAACGGCTTCACCTGGGCTGACAACCCCGTTGTTATCGGCGGCGCAGGTCTCTACACCCTGATCATTGCTCAGTACAACAACGCTTCCTCTCCCGAGCAGCCCGGCTTCGGTATGGCGCTGATCCTCAAGGAGGCTAAGGAAGGTCTGGCTTACGAGGAAGTTAACGAGTTCGTACCCGCGGATCATACCTACGGTATCGTCGGCAGCTTCGCCGGCTCCAACTGGGGCAATGACGGTGAAGACGTTGCCATGACCGCTGCCGGTGACAACGTATGGTCCGGCGAAGTCGAGCTTAAGGCCGGCGACGAGTTCAAGGTACGTGCGGATAACGCCTGGAACCCCGGCGCTGACTGGGGCGACGCGGAGGGCGCTAACTTCAAGGCTGAGGCTGACGGCACTTACGTTGTCACCATCACCTTCGAGGGCGCTGTCGGTACCGTTACCGTTGAAGCGAAATAATTAAACAGACGTTGGGCTGATGCTTTGTCGCTTTGATCAAGGCATCAGCCCTATTCTTATTAGTGCGGCAGTTGTAAAAGGACGTTTTAAGAGGGATCGATATGAAAAAATCCATTATATGCGGATGCCTCGTTCTGATATTGATCTTTACGGCATTCGGCTGCAAACAAAACTCTTCGGCGGATTTTCCCGATAATTATCAGGATGCGCTTCCCGAAAACGCGGCGGACGGGCTCACTCTGCATGCGTTCAACTGGACGTATCATGAAATAATGATAAATCTCGAGAACATCCGCAACGCCGGATTCAAAAACGTTCTTACCATGCCTGTCCAGCAGCCGAAGGGCGGCGGAGCCTCCTGGTGGGCGTTCTATCAGCCCTTGAGCTTCTCTATAGCGGACAATTCTTCTCTCGGCACAAAGGAGGAGCTTGAAGCTCTCTGCCGTGAGGCGGATAAATACGATATCTGCATACTCGCCGATATAGTCGTCAATCACATGGCTAATATCGACGATAACGCGATGGAGCAGGACGGCACCCCCACGGTGCTTCCGGCTGTCGCGGATTATGAACCGATCATTTATAAAAACAGAAACGAAGATACGGACGGCACGGGCGTGACTTTCCATCACAACCGCAACGCCGCCGGTTCCGGTGCGGAAACACAGTATTACGCATACGGCAATCTGCCCGATCTCAATACCGCCAATTCATACGTCCAGATGCGTGTGCTCGATCTGCTCGAGGAGTGTATCGACGCGGGTATCGACGGATTCCGCTTTGACGCCGCCAAGCATATAGAGACGGCGCAGGATCCCGATTATCCGAGCGATTTCTGGGAGAACACCCTCGTATTTGCCGATGAGTATTATAAAATTAAAACGGGCAAGGATCTCTATTCATACGGCGAGATACTGAACTCCCCGTCCGGCAGATCGCTTGACGCCTATACCAAGTACTCTATGCGAGTTACCGACGACGGATTCGCCGCTCAGTTCAAGAGCGCCTTTGCAAACAAGGACCCGAATAAGATCCTTAATGCCGAGCTCAAGGGCGGCGACGCGGAAAAGCTCATCGCCTGGGTGGAGAGCCATGATGAGTACGTTTCCTCCAATACCCATTATTCCGACGTGCGCGTGGCGAAACTCTGGTCCGTCATTGCGGCTAAGAAAGGACTCGGGGGATTGTATCTCGCGCGTCCCGACGAGGAGCTTACCGTCGGTCAGATCGGTTCCTATGCGTATGAGAGCGAACTCGTGGCGGTCAGCAACCGCTTCCATAACAGGTTCTTCAATGCCGAGTCCTTCGAATCGGTCGATGGTACTTACTATATTAACGAGAAGATCGCCGAAGACGATCAGGGCGTATTGATCCTTAACGTTGGAGAATCCGACGCGGAAAAGACGGTCAAGGTAAAAGTCCCGCATCTTGAGGACGGGAATTATTATGATTCGCTTACAGGCAAAAAGGTGGCCGTGTCAAATCATATCGCCCGCGTTCAGTTCGATCCGAGCGGTATCGCCGCCATAACCCGCTCCAAGGGCGTCCATCCCCAGCTTGAAGTCTCGGAGAGGGACTGCTCCTTTGCAGGCGAAAAAACGGTCACGCTGAACGCCAAAAACAGCGACGAAGCATATTACTTCTTTAACGGCGCAGCTGAGGACAAGCATTCGTTTACAGAAACAGCCGACGTTGCCTTGGCTGATCAGGTGAATGACGGGAAGGTAGATCTTACCGTCGTTGTAAAGAACGGAAAGAACACCTTTGAACAGACTTTCACCTATACGCAGGTAAAGCTTGTCGAAGGCGGATTCAATCTTATCAATTTGGATCAAAAGTATCTTAATGGGGAGTACGAGCTCTATATCTGGAGCTGGGAGCCCGGAAGATGGAGCAGGGATTACGAGATCAAGGACGGCATATTGACAGTCGATACCAACGGTATGACGGGCTTCCTCGTTGCCGTATTTGAAAAGGGTTATTCCATTGCCGACGTAAACAAATGGGATCCCGGCGTGCTGAAGCAGAGCGCCGATATCAAAGGTGAGCTCTTAAAACAGGGATTTATGGACATGTCCGGCTTTTAATGGAGGTTGGAAATGAAAACTAAAAGGCTTACTGCGTTATTGATGGCAATACTTGTATGCGCTTCGCTCGTCGCCGTAGGATGCGGAAATAAGGAAGGTCCCGACGACAAGCCCATACAGCTTACACCCGCCGGCAATGTTATCGACAAGTATTCAAAGGATGAGACGGATCATTCCGCTCTTCCCGATGCGGAAACGAAGATCGTTCGTCTTCATTACAGAAGGAACGACGATACCGCGAACGACAGGAGCTGTTACGTGCCCTGGAACGTTTGGGCGTGGGATATGACCAACGGCGGCAACGGCGCGGCATATGAGTTCACCGGGTATGACGATTACGGCGTGTACGTCGATCTCGATCTTGATCTTATCTCCGGAGGGCGTCCCATATCAAAGCTCGGGTTCATAGTCCGCACGGATAACTGGTCGAAGGATCCGGACGGCGACCGCTCGATAGATATCCAGCCGGAATCGCCCGACGGGATCATGAACGTCTACGTGCGAACCACCGAGGCGACCGTGTTTTACACACAGGACAATGCGCTCAAGTCCATCGTCAGCTACGCTATGCTGCGCGACGAAAAGACGATAAGCGTGTACTTCAAACCCCTTTCTGAGGAGTTCAAGCCGTATTTGACAAGATTCTCCGTTACTGTCAACGACGAGCCTTATACGAATTTCGAGCTTGGCGAATATGATACGACTTTGAAGAAAGTCGATCTGGTGCTTAAAGGAGAAGGGATCGAGCTGAGCGACGTTGTAAAGGTCAGCTATCGCTTCGATCCTTCCTGGATCAATCAGGTTGTTATGATGCTGACGAATTATTACGATACAGCCGAATTCAATGAAAAATACGCTTACGACGGGAACGATCTCGGCGTGACGTTTGATAACGAGGACGACCCGCGGAATACCACGTTCAAGCTTTGGGCTCCGACAAGCTCCAAGGTCGAATTGTGTATCTACGACGCCGGTGATGATGAGGGCGCCGGGTCGGCTTCTCCCGAAGTGTATGAGATGCAGAAGGGCGAAAAGGGCGTTTTCTCATATACGGTACCCGCTGATCTTGACGGAAAGTATTATACCTATAAGGTGACCAACTCGCTCGGCACCAACGAGGTCGTCGATCCCTATGCAAAGAGCGCGGGACTCAACGGAAGGCGCGGCATGGTGGTCAACTTCAGCAAACTGAATAAGGCTGTTGCCGGCTGGGACGCGGACGTTCGTCCGTTCAGCGGCAGACCGGTCGACGCCGTCATCTATGAAGCGCACGTCAGAGATATGACGATCAGCGAAACGAGCGGCGTCGCAGAAAACCTTCGCGGCAAGTTCCTCGGTCTTGCCCAGAACAGCTCTTATACGAAGGACGGCGTGACCGTATCCACGGGGCTCGAGCATATCCGGGAGCTCGGCGTTACTCACGTTCAGCTCCAGCCTTTCTATGATTATTCATCTGTGGACGAGTCGGCATCCGGTAATTCAATGTCGGCGGATAACTACAACTGGGGTTACGATCCGCAGAATTACAACGTGCTCGAAGGAAGCTATTCCACCGATCCTCACGACGGTTATAACCGCATCATAGAGTTCAAGCAGATGGTCATGGCGATGCACAAAGCGGGCATTTCCATCAATATGGACGTTGTGTACAATCACACCGCCGCATCCGAGAATTCGAATCTCAACCTTATCGTTCCTTACTATTATTACCGCACGAAGGCAAACGGCTCGTTCTACAACGGCTCCGGCTGCGGCAACGAGGTTGCCTCCGAAAGGTTCATGGTAAACAAGTTCATCCGCGAGTCCTGTAAATTCTGGATCGAGGAGTATCATCTTTCCGGGTTCCGCTTTGACCTTATGGGGCTTATCGATAATCAGACCATGATCGACGTATATAAGGACTGCAGCGCGATCTATCCGTCCATTATGGTCTACGGCGAGCCGTGGGCAGGCGGAACGTCCAAGCTCAAGAGCGGCACGAGCGATACGAATCTCAGCGAGCAGATGACGGTGCAGGAATCGCTCGCACAGGATTATTTCTCCGGCAGCGGAGTCATGGTCGGCGCTTTCAACGACGTGATAAGGAACGCCATCCGCGGCGACAACGGCCCCGGGAAGGGCTACGTTCAGGGAGTATCGGCAGACGCTTCCATGATCGCCATGTGCGTTTCCGGCGTATTCTCCGTAGGAACGATCAAGGCGCAGAATATCGATCCCAACCTTGTGCTGAACTACGCTTCCTGCCATGACAACTATACCCTGTACGACCAGCTCGTGCAGACCATGAATGAGGATCGCCTTCCGAAGGCTTACACGCAGGCCGACGCCATAGTCTTCCTTGCCCAGGGAGTTCCCTTTATCCAGGAGGGCGAGGAATTCATGCGCAGCAAGCTCGATCCCGAGACCGGCAAGTATTCCGGCAATTCCTATAACGTCGGCGATTTCATAAACGTGATGGATTACTCCCTTAAGATCGATCACATGGATATCTTCGAAAAAACCAAGGAGATCATCGCCTTCAGAAAGCACAACCCGGAATTCCGTCTCGGAACGAGACAGGAGATAAAGGACAGCGTTACAGACGTCTCGCACGATAACGGAAATATCCGCTATTCCGTCGGCGATATGATCGTGATCCATTCCGTAACCGGCGCCTCGTTCGAGCTTGACGGCAGCTACGAGATAGTGTATTCGAACGTTCGCGGCGAATACGGTCCCTTGCCCTCGGAGTTCACGGTCTATGCCAACGAGTCCGTTGTCCTGAAGAAGGTGATGTGATTTGTTCAAACATGGTTCCGTAAGCACAGAGGTCGACAAAAAACCTTTTCTGTTTACGCTTGTCGCGCTTATAGGCAGCACCGCTGCGGCGGTATTGCTGTTTGTACTCGGCAGAGGAAATGCATTGTCCGTTATTGCGGGCATACTGGTGGCGGTTGTCGCGGTCGCTTCGCTCATCGTGATGTTCGCAATGCTGACGGACTATGCTTATGTGGATCAGGGAGTGCTCTTCACCCGGTATCTGTTCAAAAAAACACGCATACCGCTGAAGGACATCGGAAGGGTGACCTGCGTGGAGAACGTATACTACGTATACGGGCGAAACGACAACCTGATCGGAACTGTCAACGGGCTGCTTTCGGGGATAGACAATATCCTGAATGCGCTTGAAAACAACGGCGTTTGCTTCATGTAAGCGTAATTGCCGTTCATATAAATAACAATCAATTCAAAATGGAGGGTGAAAATGGCAAATCTAAAGCTTTCCCATATCTACAAGGTCTATGAGAATGGGCACAAAGCGGTAAATGATTTTTCCATCGATATTGCTGACCGTGAATTCATTGTTTTCGTCGGCCCGTCCGGATGCGGTAAATCCACCACACTTCGAATGATCGCCGGTCTGGAAACGATCACCGCCGGTGACTTGCTTATAGGGGATACTCTTGTGAACGATATGGAACCGAAGGATCGCGATATTGCGATGGTGTTCCAGAGTTACGCGCTGTATCCGCACATGACGGTGTATGAAAACATGGCGTTCGGATTGAGAAACCGCAAGATGCCCGAAAGCGAGATCAAGGAACGTGTTCTGAAAGCCGCGAAGATACTGGACATAGAGGATTACCTCGACCGTAAACCGAAGGCTATGTCCGGCGGTCAGAGGCAGCGTGTTGCTCTGGGCCGCGCGCTCGTCCGCGATCCGAAGGTCTTCCTGCTCGACGAACCTCTTTCCAACCTTGATGCAAAGCTCCGTGCGGCGATGCGTACGGAGATCACAGCGCTTCATAAGAGCTTGAATACCACGTTCATTTACGTTACTCACGATCAGGTCGAGGCTATGACAATGGGCACGCGTATCGTTGTAATGAAGCTCGGCTACGTTCAGCAGATCGATACCCCCATGAATCTATACAACGAGCCGTATAACAAGTTCGTTGCCGGATTCATCGGCACACCGCAGATGAACTTCTTTGACGTCTCTCTTAAAAGGGAAGGGGATATGGTCGTCGTTATCTTTAACAACGGCGATACCGTAAAGGTCCCGTATGAGAACGTCTCGAAGATCAGCAATCATTACCTGAACGGCGACGTACAGGTCACCTTCGGCATCCGTCCGGAGCATATCATGCTCAATAAGGAAGGACACGGTCTGAAATTTGTCGTCACGAACGTGGAGCACCTCGGCAACGAGTCCATCGTTTACGGCAAACTCGGCGACCATCTCGGCGAGTTTACCATGAAGGACGAAGGCAACAACATCATTGTTAAGGTAGTCGACCGCAATGATATCGAAGTCGGAGACGTTGTATTTGCGGAGCCTAATCCGAGCAAGGTCCACTTCTTCGACGCCGAGACCGAGGTCACTCTGATGAGCAAGATACCTCCCTATAATAACGTGAAGGCAACAGCCGAAGGCGGCAGGATGACCGTTCTCGGCAGAAAGGTACCGCTTCCCGAGGAATTCGGCAAGGCGCTCGGAAACGACGGGGAGTTCGAGCTCGTTATCCCGCCGCGCGCTATCGTTGAAGGGAACGACTTCGAGCTTAAAGTCAAACGCATCGAGAAGGTCGATAACGAACGCCTCGCCTATCTTGAGAACGGCGATACTTATCTGTTTGCGATCGTGGACGATTCGGTTCGCGAGGGCGACGCCTACAAGTTTGCCATCGAAAACGAAAAGGTCAACATCAACGTAAACGGCGAGGAAGTTCTCAAGGCGGTCGAGGATGAGGTAAGCCTTCTCGGTACTTTCGCCAAAAAGGAACTCAAGGAAAAGCACGAGAGGGTGCTCCATTTCTTCTACCATATCGGCAATTACATTCTTGAGACTTCTCCCGAGCAGGGCTACAAGATCAACTCGATCGACGGCGACAGCAGCTATAAAAACACCTATCGTTACGCGGTCGACCGCAATTCGGTACGCATAGCGGAAGAGGGCGAAGCCGGTCTTGACTGCCGCGTAGTCGAATACTGCGATTACGGCAATATTCGCTTTGCAAAGGTCGAGGGCGCAGGTCAGGAGTTCCTGATCAAGGTCGATAGTGATTTTGAGGCGGAGAACGTACGCGTCGCAATGGACAGCAAGGACGTTTCCGTTTACTCGACCAGGATCGACATGAAGATCTGCTGAGATGAAGGAAGAAGCACAGGAAAAATCAGTCGAGTTCGAAAGCAATTCCAAGCCGTATCTTGCAAAGCGGCTGATAGCGGACGGATTTGACACGGTACTCATCTTCGGTCTGTTCATGCTGTTCGTGTTTCTTTTGATGCAGAGCCCGCTCGCCGGCGCCTACAACAGGCATTACGATCGATACAGAGAGATCGAAGCGGAGACAAAGGACATGTACGGCGGTGACGCCGTACGTGCTGCGGAAGCATTGAAATCCAACGCTGAGTATAGCGATGAACGATTCGCCGCATCCCTCAACAGCTTTGTTTTGAAAGCTTATGCGGGATTTATGGCGGCCGTGCCGGTATTGCTCGCAGTACCGCTGCTGAATAAGTACCGCGCGACGCCCGGCAAGCTGATGACGGGCATCATGCCTTTGCATGAACGCAGGCAAAGAAGCGCCGTTTGGTATCAGATCCTGTCAAGGTTCCTTATCATCGTGATAACGGGGCTCGGGGCATATCTGATCGTCGGCGTCTGGACGTTCGTTCTCGTTCCGGTAATTCGATTGACCGTGCTTCTGTGCAGTAAAAAGAACAAAACGATACTCGATATGATCACCGGTATAATGATCATCGAGAAGCTATCGTATAGTGGAATTAAACATTAAGGGAGGAAAACAAAATGAAAAGGTTTTTGGTTGTAATACTCGTATTAGCTATGGCTGTCGGCATGCTTTCCGCTTGCGGCAAGGGCGACGGCAAACAGCAGGTAAAGGATGACGGCGTTATCCGCGTATGGGTCGGCGAAGAGTCCGTCGATTATTACAGGAAGGTTTGCGAAACCTACCTTGCCGATCATACCGATTTCGGCTATAAGATCGAGGTCAAGGGCATGGATACCGGTTCCGTTGCGGGTACGATTTCAAACGATCCCACTGCTGCTGCGGATATCTTCACCGTTGCGCATGACAACATCGGCAAGCTTGCTTCCACACAGTGCGCCAAGCCCATTACCGATGAATCGCTTGTTGCACAGGTCATTGCCGATAACCCCGAGTCCTATCAGAAGGTCATCTATTCCAATCTCAAGGATAAGAGCTATCTGTACGGCGTACCTTACATTTCCCAGGCGCTCTTCCTTTACTACAACAAATCCCTTGTAACAGAGGAGCAGGCGAAGTCCTTCGAGGGTCTGCAGGAAGCTGCAAAGGCTGCCGGCACTAAGGCGATCACAGTAACCGGAGACGACGGTTTCAATATGTCCTTCGCTCTCCTTGCTCGTAAGGTAAGCGATCATTCCACCACCGTAAAGATCTATGAAGGCGCCGATCCCACCGGCTCCAAGGGCGAGTGCAACTGCCAGGGCGATGATACCGTCGCCATCTATCGTTGGCTCCAGGCTTTTGCTGCCGATCCCAACGGCTTCAAATGGGCTTCTCCCGACGGTTGGGATGCCGATCTCGATAAGAACAACAAGGGCGTTCTCGCCGTTATCGGCGGCGCATGGCATTACAACACCGCTAAGGCGGCGCTTGGCGAGACCAACCTCGGCATAGCGCTCATCCCCACGTTCACCCTTACGAAGGAAGCCTGTGAAGGTCTTTCCGGCGTTGCCGAGGGCGACGTTTACCGCGGCGGTACGTTTGCTGACTGCAAGTGCTTCATGATCAACGCATACTCCGCAGCAACCAAATACGCCAAGGAGCAGGAGCTTATCAAGCATCTTTCCAGCAAGGAAGTCCAGAACGGTTCCTATGTTGAGTGCATGAACGTGCCCGCTTACGTCGGCGCAGGCGATTTCATCAAGCAGTGCTTTGACGAGGGTAAGATCTCCGAAAGCCAGTACAACCTTGCGGCTATGCAGGTCGGCATGGCGGAGTGGGGCATCCCGCAGCCCTTCATCACCGGCACTCTCAACACCTATTATTACTCCAAGAATGCGCCCGCCGTGCTGCGTGCGGTTGTCGAAAAGACCCAGTATCCGACCACAGGCGACGTCGTCCTTTCCGATACCGAATCCGTCGAGGGCATCCGCAAGGCGCTGTACCTTGTAGAGTATCTGTGGATGCACGGCGTTAATCCCTCGGAGTTCCCTGCAGAATTACCGGCAAAAGCTTAACGAGAGGATCTCGATCAATCTAAACTACTCTGAAAATGGGGGAAAATCATGGATTCCAAATCTAAAAAAGATCCGAATAAGGAATCGAAGTTTGGAAGCTTCTTCAGATCCATCGGCAAGTTTTTCTCTGATTTTGTAAAAAGGTTCTCGGATGGATCCATAGGCACCAAGCTCTCGCATTTTATATTTGGAGCCGGCAACTTCTACCATAAGCAGTATATAAAAGGCGCAATATTCCTGATTTTGCAGGTCGCCATCATATTGTTTATGGTCCTTTGTCCATCGATCAACGGCACTCCCTACGGTTATAAGGCGTTGGCAAACCTGACTCTTACTAACGTTACGGAGGGAGGCGATTTCGATCCGTTTACGGGCGATATCACCGCCGCATCCGACTGTAAGCTGATGATACTGTTCGGCTTTGTTACCATCGCCGTCATCGTCATCTACTTCACCATCTGGATCAAGAATATCGAGTCGTCCTACAAAGCGGATATGGATAAGAAGATCGGCAAAAAGCCGACCACTTTCCGCGAGGATATCCAGACTCTGTTTGATCAGAAGTTCCATATAACGATGCTGACGCCCACCTGCATCGCCGCGCTGGTGTTTACCGTGCTGCCGACGATCTTCATGATCGCGCTTGCATTCACGACTTATAATGAAGAGGATATGCATGCGTCGCTCACCAATCTGTTCCACTGGAACGGGCTGCAGAATTTTGTCAGCGTGTTCAGCGGAGAGGGTTCGCTCGGTATCGAGATCAAGAACCGCTTCCTGCCGGTCCTCGGCTGGACGTTCATTTGGGCGATCCTTGCAACGCTGACCTGCTATTTCGGCGGCATCATACTTGCGCTGCTCATCAACAAGAAGGGACTCAAGGGCAAAAAGGTATTCAGGACCGTGTTCATAATGACGATCGCGGTCCCGCAGTTCATTTCGCTGCTTGCCGTCCGCAATCTGCTTGGCGAGTACGGCCCGATCAATTCGCTGCTGATGAATCTGCATCTCACGTCGGCGCCAATAGGATTCCTCGGTCTAAAGTCAACGGATAGTGAAATACTTGCGAAAGTGATGGTAATACTGATCAATATGTGGGTCGGTATCCCATACACGATGCTGATGACATCCGGTATTCTGATGAACATTCCCGCAGATCTTTACGAGGCGGGGCGTGTTGACGGCGCATCGACATCAAAGATGTTCTTCAAGATCACGCTGCCGTACATAGTGTTCATTACGACGCCGTATCTGATCTCCAGCTTCGTTGGCAACATCAATTCCTTCAACACCATCTATCTTCTGACGGGAGGCGGACCGACCTACACCGGTTATCAGGCAGGCGGAACAGACCTGCTGGTCACCTGGCTCTACAAGGTCACGATCGATAAGCACGCTTACAACACCGGCGCTGTAATCGGTATCTTTACCTTCCTGATCACGGCGACGATCACGCTTATCACCTACCGTCGAAGCAAAGCTTATAATGAGGAGGACACTTTCCAATGAGCAAGAACGGTCATCCCAAAAAAATCAGGAGTCAGTCAAGGAACCGCAGAGTCAGCCTGGGCGTGACCTATGCCATTCTCGCTATAATGAGCATTATATGGCTTATTCCGCTCATTTGGATCGTATTGTCGGCATTCCGCTGCGAGTATCATCCGGACGGCACGTTTATAGGTCGTGTTACAAGCAACTTCTTCCCGCATCAAGTCGGCTTAAAGAACTTTGCGGATCTGTTTACTGCTGATTACTACGGCGTGTCTCATGCTTTCATCAGATGGGTGCTCAATACGCTGATCATCTCGGTGGTAGACTGCTTGATTTCAACGTTCCTCGTGCTCTCTGTGGCATACTGTATGTCCAAGCTCAGGTTCAAGCTCCGCAAGCCCTTTATGAACATCACCATGATCATCGGTCTGTTCCCGGGCTTCATGAGCATGATCGCCATCTACTTCCTGTTAAAATCCATTGGATTGACGGGCAATAATAATCATCGGTGGTATTCGATGATAGGTCTTGTGCTTGCCTACAGCGCAGGCGCGGGATTGGGCTTCCAGATAGCCAAGGGCTTCTTCGACGTTATACCAAATGCGCTCGTCGAATCCGCAAAGCTTGACGGCTGCACCAACTTCAAGATATTCAGGAAGATAATACTTCCTCTTGCCAAGCCGATCATCATCTATCAGGCGCTGATGAGCTTCACCGGTCCCTGGATGGACTTCATCTTTGCGAAGGTCATCATCGGTGCGGACAACGCGGAGTATTGGACGGTTTCCGTCGGTCTGTATTCGCTGCTGTTCGGTACGCATCCCGATACCAACCTGTTCACCCAGTTCGCCGCAGGCTGCGTCATCGTTGCGATCCCCATCGTGACCCTGTTCATGTTCCTGCAGAAGTATTACGTTGAGGGCGTAACCGCAGGCGCTGTAAAGGGCTAAACAATTCAAGACCCGTAAAGGATCCGGTTCCCGTTGGGAGCCGGATCTTTTTGCGTGAAAAATAAACAAGCGGTTGAATTAAAAACAACAGATTGATAATTGTACTTGTCCTGAATGGCATTTATAATATGATCACACCGGTGAAATCAAACAAGGAGAATGATTATGATCGTATTAGGCGAAAGGATAAAGGAACTTCGTCAGCGTGACGGCAGGACCCAGGAAGCGCTTGCAGTTGAGCTCGGCGTTACCGCGCAGGCGGTATCCCGCTGGGAAAAGGGCGCATGCTGCCCGGATATAGAGCTGATCCCGTCGATCGCCAATTATTTCGGCGTTTCGATTGACGAGCTGTTCGGCTATGATAACGAAAGGTCAAGGAAGGTCGATTCCCTCTTTTCAAGGATAACGGAAATGAACCGCATGAACAACGGCGAGGACGTATGCATGGACGATTGTATCGCCCTCGCAAGAGAGGCGCTTATCGAATTCCCCGGAAACGTCAAGTTTTCGCTTGCACTTGCTTCTGCGCTGTTCAACGCAGGCTATGTGCGCCGCGGCGAACTGCATAAGGAAGATAGGGAGGGGTATTCGGTCTATGATGCCGAAACTCACAGGACTTATCCCGAATGGCAGGAGTCCGTCAAGCTCTATGAAAAGGTACTGCCGGAGCTTGCAGACGGCAGTCTGCGCCGTCAGGCGGTGACGGAGCTTTCACAGCTTTATAAAAACCTCGGAGAGCATGAAAAGGCAATGGGGCTTGCGGAAGCTTCCCCGGATATCGAAGCTTCAAAGCCGTTTTTGATGATAAACGCTTTTGACGGCAAGGAAGCCGTCGCCGCATGCGGAGAGGCGCTTATCGAAACGCTGCGCCGTTCTGCGGAGCTTATGGTAAGGATCGTTATCTCGGACCGCAATATGCCTCCGCATATCGCGGCAGGCTCGCTTAAAAACGCCGCCGATATGTTCGATCAGGTGTTTTCCGACGGCTGTTACGGAAGCCTCAACGGTCTGATAGCCTGCATATATATGCTGCGTTCCTACTATCTCTGGCTTGCCGGGGAAAAGGA
>JAEEGF011683530.1_pt1 | contig 26841 bp, 26 predicted proteins | sample 9134171 | NCBI WGS metagenome assembly JAEEGF01 (sample SAMN16246542, study PRJNA631951) | gut metagenome | biome: gut microbiome; feature: rumen; material: AP-attached | host: Bos | place: Iran: Karaj | collected 2018-10 | reverse complement strand
CGTCCAAACAGTTAACAGATGTGCTTTCTACATGCTTATCCGGTGGTTGGTTGTCGGGGTGGCTCCGGACATCGGCACCCAAGGCCACCCGTAGCCTCTAAAAGGTTCACCACTGTTCCGAGGCGCCGCAGTGGCTATCCCGTCTATACCTGCACCTCCTGGTCAGCAGCCGACGGTCGGGGCGGCTGGGAGATGTCCCGTTCCCGCGCCTTGCGCGGGAATTAAGCCGAACTTACTGTTCTTCGGTTAGGCAGCGAGAGCGTAGTTGTTTTCGCCAATTATTGTTTTGCGTCTGTGGTCAAGGCTTCTGGCGCGTCAGCCTGCATGCTTACAAACCCATTATCCCTGCTGTCAAAACCAAGCAGCCCCAATGGGAGTTAGGAGATAAGAGTTGTGAGTTTTGGTTCATTCCTCCTATGTCCCTACAAAAAAAGTTCTCTGCAAGGAGAACTTCTTTTTCTGTTTGGCGGTCCGGACGAGACTCGAACTCGCGACCCCATGCGTGACAGGCATGTATTCTAACCAAACTGAACTACCGGACCGTTTTGGACTGCGACCTTGTGTCGCAAACCAAAAATCCTCAGGATTTTTTGGTTGCTTTCTTCTCTCGAAAGCGGGTGCAAAAGTACAAACATTTTCCGAACTGGCAAAATTTTTTTGAATTGAAAATTGAAAATTGGGAATTGAAAATTGATTTTCAGTGGATTAATAATAATATTTTTTTTCATTAGACAGCGAATTTCCCGAATGAAATGAAGCTGTTCAGACGTATTTTCCGTTTTTTTCTATAAAAAAAAGAGACCGTTTGTCGGTCTCTCTTCCGGGGTGGGAGGTGGGGCTCGAACCCACGACCTCCAGATCCACAATCTGGCGCTCTAACCAGCTGAACTACGCCCACCATGTAAATTGAAAATTGAAAAGTGAAAATTGAAATTCTTTGCTCACAATTATCGCTTTCTCTTTCCAAAATCGGGTGCAAAAGTACACACTTTTTGCAAACTGGCAAAATAATTTTTTTGTTTAGGGTTTACGACTTAACCTTTTATATTGGTTTCCAGTGTGTTTATTTTTCAAAATAATAATATCTCCGATGAGATATCATGTATCTGCAAGCTCTGTTTTTTATGTACTATTTGCCTTTTTAAGGGCAGGGGCAAGACCCCTGCGATAGTTCCCTGTCATTGCCCTGCAGCACCGCCGCGCACTTGCCACTCGAGGTCGAGTTTGCCAATGCGCCAGGTAAGGCCGAATGTGATATAGCGCGAGCTGGAATGACTAGCACTGTTGGAAGCATAGGAAGGAGCAAAGACACTCACACTATACAGGTTGTTGTTAAGCAGATCGCTGACGCTGGCACGCAAAGAGAGACGCCCGTCGAGCAAAGTGGCAGAGGCGCTGAGGCCGATGCTCACAGCACTCTCCTCCTGGCTATAAAGGCCAAGTTTGGGGTTGCCGTAGTTGATATAAGCATCGAGATTCACCAGCTTGGCCACTTTTGTCCACAGACGGGCATAGAGATTCCATGAAGTCTGTTCCTGCATGGGTTCGCCTTCGACGGCATATCCTTGTCGGTAGAGGCTTGCGTTGAGGCTGACGCTGGCCCATGCTGTTGGGCGATAGGTGATGTTGGCGTCGGCACCCGCCTTGTAGGAGGAGGCTATGTTCATCGGCATGGAATAGGTGATGACACGTCCCAGATATTCGTCGGCATAGGGGGTAGAGGCGGTGACACTCTCGATGCCGCCGGAGGTGTAGTCGGCGTAGGCCTCAATTCCCATGTTTCCAAGGCTCTGGAAATAACGGTTCCAGCTGAGCGAAGCCTTCTCGGTATAGGAATCGCGCAGGGTACGGTTGCCAACAGAGTAGTTGTCGTCGCCGTAGGTGCGCGAAAGGGTGAGTTTTTCGCCTGAAGGGTGTGATACGGTATGGCTGATTTTCAAGCGGAAGTAGTGCATCGATGGTGTGCGATAGGTAATCCCCAACGAGGGTTCGAGGTCGAAGAAGCGGAAGACGGTGTCGTCGGGGAATAGGTTTTGATTGTCGATGTGTAGCCAGTTGCAAGAGGAATGGAGGTCGGCTGTCAGCGTAACCTGCTTCCATTCATGCCGCCACGTCAGGGTGCCATAGAGATGGTTGCTGGAGTAGTTGTATACATAGTTGCGCAGGGAATCGGACAATGTGTATTCGCCACTGAATGGGTTGACATCAAGGATGGTACGTTTCCTGGTATTGTTGCTGTAGGGACGGCCGCCAATGCGGAAACTGAATTCGTCGCAATCGCCGACGGGCAGGTTGTAGCGCAAGCTTAGATCGACGGTATTCCTGTTGTTTCCCATGTCACATACACGGTCGTAGGGATTCAACAACAGGGCCGTAGTGTTTCCTTCGGCAAGGTCGACAAGGCGTTGCTGCAAGTCATGGCCACTATTAAAATAATAGTTCCACACCATCACCAAAGTGATGTTGTGTCCTTTGTGACCGGGGAGACGGTGTTTGATGTCAAAGTTCAGGAAACCGTTGAGCATGGTTTGGCGCGAGAAACTGCTGTCGCGGTAACGGTAATGGGAGGTGTCGGGCCGGTAGTCCCATTGTTCGCGATGGCCGACAGCAATGTCGTCATAACTGCCTTGCAGCATGCTGAAACTGTTGATGTGGAGGTCGGTCATCGAGTCTATTATGTAGTCGATATTGAACATCAGATCGCCGAAGTAGCGTTCCCGCTCCGATGTGGTGCGGTAGATGTAGCGACTGGTGGTATCGCTGCCATCGGTGAGGGTGACGTCGCCGTTGCCGCTGCCTTTCCCATGGCTATGGCTACCGGCCAGGTGGATGTTGAACTTCAGTCGGTCGCTGTTGCGCACATAGCTGAGCCACGGCGAGAGGTAGGGGCGTGTATTGCCACTGAGGCCCAGCAGCCACAGCTCGCTGGTGCGTAGCCGGGCCGAGGTGACGACGTTGAGGATATGTTTCCCTTCTTCCACCATATACTTGGCCGAGGGATTCTTGATGACTTCGATGCGGGCCAAGGCTTCAGCGGGCATGCTCTCGAAGAAGGAGCGGAGCATCTCGCCGCTCATGCCGGTGGGACGACCGTTGAGCCACACCTCCACCTGCTCTGAGCCGCGCATGGTAAGGTTGCCCTCTTCGTCCACCTGCACCGTGGGAGCGTTGCGGATGGCATCCCAGGCGGTGAGGTCGCGCACCGTCTCGTCGTTCTCCACGTTGTAGTTCACCACTTCGCCAGTCATGCTGTAGACGGGCCTGGGAGCACTGACGCTGATTTCCTTCAGTTTCATGAACTGCATTTTGGTATCGATACTGTCGAGAGTGGCTTGGGTGACGGTGTCGGTGGTTTGGGCATGGAATGCCCCTGCAGCCATCACCATGACTGCAAATGTTAATTGTTTCTTCATAAATAGTGTCAGAATTCTGTGATTAACACATGACGGATTACGCGCGCATATTCTGATTCGTTGCGGAGCAGGAAAGCGAGGAAGACCATGCGGTCGGAAGGACAACAGATGAAATAGTAGCCCTGGTCGTCCTTCAGGCCGTCGATAGTGAACGCTTCAAATGATTTCAGCGCAGCATTTTTTGGCAAGTTTTGTGTGGTAAAAGGCATCTTCAGAGTGGGCTCGAGCCTTTTCTTCGTGGGTGTCCAGGGCAGGGAGTTCAGTTCCTTTCGCAGTGCCGTGTAAGTGGCACTGTCCTCTGCCTCCAGGAGGGTTACGCATGCTGTGTCGCCTTCGGCCAACGGATATTTCTCCACGCAGTAGGCCTTCACTCTTGGATGGGAGGCGAAGCGTTTGTATAGTCCCGTCTGGGCATTGGCAGACATGGATATGACCAGCAGAAAGATGAGAAGGGCAAAGCGTTTCATAATCGCTGTATTTCTCTGATATGGTTAATATTATTGTCTATCAAAGCCATCACATCGTCGGGATTGCACTGGCTGTTGCAGTAGATGCCTACTTTTTGAGAGGCAGCCTGTACCCTGTTGTTTCGTGGCAGTAGGACGATGAGCAGTATGGCAGCCACGGCTGCTGCTGGCACAGTGATGCGCCATGCAATACGTTGGGTCCTGCGATGTTCATCTTTGCGGTGTAGCATATTGTCGGCATGAATCTGTTCGATAAGATGGTCGGTATTCATATATTATTTATCTTTTTCAGTTTTTCCTTAATACGATTGATGCGTGTGGTGACATTGGTTTGGCTGGTTTCCAGCAGGCGACCGATTTCTTCGGTGGTAAAGCCGTCAAGGTAAAGGTTTATCAGTCGTTGGTCATTGGAGGGCAGCATGGCTATTAGAGATTTAAGATGTGCCGACTGATCGCGGAGTGTCATGTCTTCCGGCAAGTCAAATCCGTCAAGAGACATGGCCTCGCAATGCTGTTTCCGTCGCCAGCTGATGGCCGTATTCATCGCCACACGGTAGAGCCATGTAATGGGTTTGTGGTCGGGACGATAATCCTTCCATCCTGTCCAGAGGTGCATCAGTATCTCCTGCCGCAAATCCTCCCTGTCCTCCGCATTCCGGCAAAACGAGCGGCAGATGTGACCGATGGCCGCATTATGCTTTTCAATCAGTTCTATGAAAGGATGCTCGTCCATTGCGTTTTTTGTTACATAATTTAACGCGCAAAAACGAAATATGTCACATCGAATGTGAAAAAAAGTAAAATCAAGGCATCTTTTTTGGTGCTCTGGCGAGCAGTACCAGTGCCGAGGCGGCGAGGCCGTAGTACATGGGGTCGAACGGCATCTGGAAGAAGCTGGCGACAAGCATCGCCACGGTGGCGGCCACCATGCTGACGGTCACCGCGCCGCTGCGGAAGCGGCCCGGCAGCCACAGCGCGAAACTCAGCGGCAGCAGCAACACGGCCGCGCGGAGGCCTAGCGAGAGGAAGCCGAGGTCGTTGATGAATGAGCCGCGCACGAAGTGGGCGGCGACAACACCCAGCGCCAGCAGCAGGACGATGCTCAAGCGCGTCTGCGCCAACTGCCCGAGGCGAGGCGTGCGACGCGACAAGGCGGACAGGTTGCCATAGACGTCCCTTGTGAGGATGGTGGCGGCACCGAGCACCAGGCCGCTGCCGCAACCGAGGATGTTGATGAGCAGTGTGCCCAGAGCTATGCCGCCCAGCCAGGCAGGCAGATGGGTCAGTATGAATGTGGGGAAGGCCTGTAGCGAGTTTTCCAGCACGCCGATGCCGGCGGGGAGCATCTCGCCAGCTTCCTGTAGGGCTGCCGCTTCGGCGGCGGTGACATAGTGGCCGCGCATATACATGCCCACCAACGTGCATGCCGCACCGATGAGAGGTATGAGTGCCGCACAGTAGATGGCGCCACGGCGGGCTTTTCGGGTAGTGGCGGCTGACCAGATGGCTTGGGCATAGGTCTGTGTGCACACCACACCGAGGGTCAACGAGAGGCATCCACCTAGGTCTTTCAGCGGACCACGGGCCAGGAAGGTGCCATAGCGACGGTGGATGTCTTCGGCACCCGTGATGTCGTTCAACGCTGCCAGCTGGGGCGTCTCATACAGGGCGGAGATGCTCTCACGGATGCCGCCGAGACCATGGCCTATCTTCCATACGGCGATGCCGGCGGCCAGCGAGCTGACATAGAGCAGCACCAGTTTCACGATGCCTCCGGCTCCGGCACTCTTGATGCCGCCGGAAAGCACCATCGCCGCGATGAGCGCGGCGCCTATGACCAGTGCCAACGACGTGGAGGCTCCGAACAGGCTACCAATCATGGCCGACGAGGAGAGCAGCTGCGAGGTGATGCTGATGAAGATGCCGACGAGGAAGAGGATGCTGCCCACCATCTCGGCTCGGCGGCCGTACTGCTTGCGCACCACCTCCATGAGTGTCGAGCAGCCGCTGCGACGCAGAGGCCCGGCATACATCAACCCCAGCACCAGGGCACCGAGGGCGGCACCGATGGTGAACCACCAGGCCGAAAGGCCAAACGAGAAGGCCAGCTGCGCGGTGCCGATGGTCGACTGGCCACCCACTAACGTGCCAAGGATGGCTCCACAGACCAACCAGCCACCGGCTTTTCCGCCGGTGGTGAAACTGCGGGCGTCCTTGACCTTGCGCCCAGAAAGTATACTCACCGCCAGCAGTAGGCTGACGGTGAGTAGGATGCCTATGATATGTACTGTTGTCAGCACTTATTTGGCGTCACGGCCGGCGCGGATGGCCTTGATGTTGGTCTCGACCACGGCGTCGCCCTTGCGGCCGAAGATGGCCTTGATGGCTTTCTCCAGTTCCTCGAAGGGCAGCTCGAGGTAGGGGGCTGCAGCTCCGAGCAGCACCATGTTGCCGCGGGCGTTGAGTTCCTTGGCGATGGCGTTGGCGTTGAAGCTGACGCACTTCTTCAGCTTGGCGAGCTCGGCGTTGACCTTCTCAATATCAGGATAGTTCTTGATGTTGATGAAGGGATCGCTGTTGGTGATGACAGCGCCGTCGGGGGCCAGGAAAGGCAGGTAGCGCAGGGCTTCCATGGGCTCGGAGCTGAGGATGATGTCGGCCTTGCCTTCGGGGATGACGTCGGCGAAGATGGGGTCGGAGCTGATGCGGAGGTGGCTGAACACCGAGCCGCCACGCTGGCTCATGCCGTGAATTTCGCTCTGCTTGACGTTCATGCCCAGGTTGAGGGCGGCGTCGCTGATGATTTTGGCCACGGAGACGATGCCGTCGCCGCCTACGCCGCAAAGTATGATGTCTTTCTTCATATTCTTATCTTTTTGGGGTAGTCAAGTAGTTCAGTGGTTATCGCTTCGCTCGCCCTGCGGGCAGTAGTCAGGCCAAATGTGCAGACGTGTACTATCGGCTTAACTACTTAACTACTGCCTACTTCATCACTACTCGGTTATCATTTTATTTGTTAGCAGCAATACGTTTCTTGTTCTCGACGATGCAGACGCGCTGCGGGATGATGACGCTGACGCCGTTGTAGGCGATTTCCTCTTCGAGGATCTTCATGAATTCGTCGTGGTTCTTAGGCAGCGGGACGATGGTGCGGATGTGGTCGGGGTCGACGCCGAGGCCCTTGCAGATATTGAAGAGCTTCTGGTTAGCGCTGGAGGGCTGGCCGCCGGTCATAGCCGTGATGTCGTTGTCGAGGATCATGATGATGACGTTGGCTTTCTCGTTGATGCAGTCGAGGAGGCCTGTCATGCCGCTGTGGCCGAAGGTGCCGTCGCCAATGACGCCGATGGCAGGGAAGATGCCCATCTCAGCGGCGCCCTTGGCCATGGTGACGCTAGCGCCCATGCAGACGGTGGTGTCGATGGCACCCATGTTGAATCCGAGGGTGTAGCATCCGATGTCGCCGAAGACGCGTCCGTTGGGGTACTTCTTCATCACGTCGACGACAGCCTGGTAGCTGTCGATATGGGGGCAGCCGACGCAGAGAGCAGGAGGACGGTTGGTGACCACCTCGGGCACTGCGGGTCCCTTGGGCATGGGGTTACCGAGGGCGATAGCCACTTTCTCGGCATTCAATTCGCCGTCGCGACGGATGGTCTCGTCCAGGCGTCCGTGCACGGGCTTGCCTTTGCCGAGGAAGCCTTTGATGTGCTCCTCGACGAAAGGCTGGCCGTCCTCGAGGACGAGGATTTCGTCGACCTCGTCATAGAGTTTGCTCAGCATGTCGAAGGGCAGGGGGTACTGGGTGATCTTTACCACGGGATAGGGGCATTTGCCACCAGGGAAGTTCTCCTGCAGGTAGTTGAAGGCGATGCCGGTGGTGATGATGCCACGTTTCTTATCGGTGCCGGGGATGTACTGGTTGAAACCGCTCTCCTGGCTGGCCTTGGTGAAGGCGGGCTGCTTGTCGATGAGGCTGCGGTAGAGGTTCTTGGCGTTGGCGGGCAGTAGCACGTAGCTCTTGGGATCGCTGGGGCTGCTGAGGGGATTCTGTGCGCGGACGGGCTTACGCTCGACGCCGGCACGGCTGTGGGCCAGGCGGGTGGGGATACGCATGAGGATGGGGGTGCCCATCTGCTCGGAGAGGTCGTAGCCGTAGTAGACCATGTCATAAGCCTCCTGCTGGTTGCTGGGCTCGAGCATGGGAATCATGGCCCAATGGCCGTAGTAGCGGCTGTCCTGCTCGTCTTGGCTGGAGAACATACTGGGGTCGTCGGCCACCACGATGATGACACCCTTGGTGCCGATGATGGAGGCGTTCATGAAGGGGTCGCCGCAGACGTTGAGACCTACGTGCTTCATGCAGGTCATGGCGCGTTTGCCACTGTAGGCCACGCCAATGGAGGCCTCGAGGGCGGTCTTCTCGTTGGCACACCAGTTGGCAACAACACCCTGCTCTTTGGCCTGTTTGCTCTTCATCACATATTCAGTAATCTGGGTCGACGGGGTACCGGGATAGCTGTTGATGGCACTACCGCCAGCATCGATAAATGCTTGGGCTATAGCCTCGTCGCCTAAAAGGAGGAGTTTTGACATAATTGTTATTTTTAATGAATAAATATTACAAATTCGAAAATGCAAAGATACGAAAAAAAAATGACACACATGTAACTTTTTTTCTTTTTTTCTTTTTTGTAACATTTTTACTGGTAATTGAAAAAAAAATTGTATCTTTGCAGTTCGATTACAATTGAACGATATATGTCAGACACACTGGTTATCACACCGACTTACAACGAGAAGGAGAATATTGAGGCTATCATACGCAAGGTCTTTTCGCTCCCGAAAGAGTTCGATATGCTCATCATAGAGGATAATTCGCCCGACGGGACGGCAGATATTGTGAAGCGCCTGATGAAGGAATTCCCCAACCGTCTTTTCATTGTGGAACGCAAGGGCAAGTTGGGTCTCGGCACCGCCTACCTCGACGGCATGCGCTGGGGCAATGAGCACGGCTACGACTATATGATTGAGATGGATGCCGACTTCAGTCACAACCCCGACGACCTGATTCGCCTTTACGATGCCTGCTCCAGCGGCAAGGGTGACGTGGTGGTGGGCTCGCGCTATGTGGGTGGCAAAATCAGCGTGGTCAACTGGCCTATGGGCCGTCTGATGATGAGCTACTATGCATCGAAGTATGTCCGCCTGGTCACAGGCATGAAGGTGGCCGACTCCACCGCGGGTTTCGTCTGCTGGAGCCGCCGCGTGCTGGAGAAGGTGAAGTTCGACAAGGTGAAATTCGTCGGCTATGCCTTCCAGATAGAGATGAAGTATACTGCCACAAGGCTGGGATTCAAGGTCTACGAGGTGCCCATCATCTTCACCGACCGCGTCCTGGGCGTCAGCAAGATGAGCATGAAAATCTTCAAGGAGGCCTTCTTCGGGGTCTTCAACCTGAAGTTTAGAAATTGGAAGAATTATTGATATCATGAAAAAAATACTTATGGCTATTGCGGTGCTGCTCTGTGCGGGCACCGCTTTTTCGCAGGAGAAGCTCCTGCAGTGGACCGACTTGATGAACTACAAGCTGTACCCGCAGCGCGAGATGATGAGTTTCATCTTCGCTCCCGACGGCAAGACTGTCACCTACAGCAAGGGAGGAGAGTTCTATGGTTTCGACGGAAAGAAGGAGTTCAAGCTCAACGACAAGCAGCAGGACTGGCGTAAGCCCAAAGACAACGACCCCAAACTTGAGGAGCGTGTTGAGAAGAAAGACGGGAACCTTTATGTCGACGGCAAGTTGGTGGAGCGCGGCGACGGCTATAATATCGTCCTCGGCGAGAGCGTACACCGCAACGAGTTCGGCATCAACGGCGGCCTCTTCTGGTCGCCCAAGGCCAGCCGCCTGGCTTTCTACCGCATGGACCAGAGCATGGTGGTAGACTACCCCATAGTGAATACCAAGGCCCGCGAGGCTGAGGTGCGCAACATCAAGTACCCCATGGCCGGCATGAAGAGCCACGAGGTGACGGTGGGCGTGTGGGATGTCGCCAGTGAGAAACTTGTCTACCTCCACACCTGCCGCGACACCACGGTGCATGAGCGTGAGATGTACCTCACTAACATTGCTTGGAGCCCCGACGAGAAGTATGTCTACATCGCTAAGATTAACCGAGAGCAGAACCACATGTGGCTCGAGCAGTACGACGCCGCCACGGGCGACTTCATGAAAGTGCTCTTCGAGGAGACCAACCCCCGCTATGTGGAGCCCTGCGAGCCGATGATTTTCACCCCCAAGGGTGACCAGTTCCTCTGGTTTTCGATGCGCGACGGCTACAAGCACCTCTACCTCTACAACGCCGACGGCAGCCTGGTGAAGCAGGTGACCAAGGGCGAATACGAGGTCGAGGGCTTCATCCAGTTCGACAAGAAGGGCGAGAATATCTTCATCTATGCCAACAAGGACAACCTCGCCGGCCGCGACGCCTACCGCGTGAACCTCAAGAAGGGTACTATGGAGTGCCTCACCATGCAGGAGAACGGCCTGCACGGCACCCACAGCGTGGCTATCAACGAGACCGGCACCATGTGGGTGGATTTGTGGAGCAGTGTCGATGTGCCCATGCGTGCCGACCTGCGCGACTGGAAGCACAAGAAAGTTGTTCATACTTTCTTCACCTCCGAAAATCCCTTGAAAGACTATGCCATGCCCGAGGTGAAGCTCGGCACTATCAAGGCTGCCGACGGCAAGACCGACCTCTACTACCGTCTGATCACGCCCCCAAATATGGAGAAGGGTAAGAAATATCCCACCCTTGTCTATGTCTATGGTGGCCCCCACTCGCAACTCGTCACCGACAGCTGGCTTGGTGGCGGCAACCTCTACTTCATGTTCCTTGCCCAGCAGGGCTATGTGGTCTTCACCGTCGACAACCGTGGCACCGACAATCGCGGATTCGAGTTCGAGAGCTGCACGCACCGTCGCCTCGGCGAGATAGAGATGGCCGACCAGATGGAGGGAGTAAAATTCCTCAAGAGCCTGCCCTACGTGGACCAGAACCGCATGGGCGTGGAGGGCTGGAGCTTCGGTGGCTTCATGACCATCACCATGAAACTCGCTCACCCCGAGGTCTTCAAGGTGGGCTGCGCCGGCGGCCCCGTCATCGACTGGAAGTGGTACGAAATCATGTATGGCGAGCGCTACATGGATACCCCGCAGGAGAACCCCGAGGGTTACGAAGCTAACTGCCTCCTCAACAAAGCCAAGGACCTCGAAGGCCGTCTGCTGGTTATCCACGGCGCCGAGGATAACACCGTGGTGTGGCAGCATTCGCTGGAGTTCATCGAGCGCTGCATCAACAACTACAAGCAGGTCGACTACTTTGTCTATCCCCACCACGAGCACAATGTCCTCGGTCGCGAACGCCTACACCTCTACCAGAAGATGTTCCAGTATTACGAGGACTTTTTGAAATAAAAGATTCACACATTCACGCATTAACGCATTCCCAATAATGTTCACAGGAATTATAGAGATGACCGCCAAGGTTGTCAAGATTGAGAAAGAGAACACCAACTACCATTTCACCCTTGAGGTGCCGTTCGGTGACGAGCTGGCCATTGACCAGAGCATGGCGCACGACGGCTGCTGCCTCACAGTGGTGAAGGTGGACAAGGAGAAGAAGCAGTATGTGGTCACCGCCATGGATGAGACGATGCTGAAGACCAACCTCTCCACCTGGAAGGTGGGCACGGAGGTCAATGTGGAGCGTTCCATGCGCATGGATGGCCGCTTCGACGGACATATCGTCCAAGGCCACGTCGACCAGACGGCTACCTGCACCAAGGTGGTGGACGACAACGGCAGCTGGCGTTTCTACTTCGAGTACGATGCCAAGAATGCCCCTAGCATCACCGTCCCCAAGGGCAGTATCAGCATCAACGGCGTGAGCCTGACGGTGGTGGACAGCGAACCCGGCATGTTCTCCGTAGCCATTATACCTTATACTTATAAGGTGACCAATTTTCACAATTTCAAGTCTGGCACGGTGGTCAACATCGAGTTCGACGTCTTTGGAAAGTATGTACAGCGCCTGTTGGAGCAGTATATGGAGGCAAAGCGTTAATGCGTCAGTGTCACTGCTTGATTCATGCAACCGCTGACGATACATACACGCCGTTTCCCGCCTCGCGGTTTTTATGCCATTACCATCTTCCCTTTTATCTTTTATAAGGGAGGAAGTCTTTCAGAATCTGGGTTACGGCACGAGACCGTACACCTGTGGCAACAAGCGGCATTGCTTGTCATCCCATTCTATCTATTATATCTGATTTTTTGGCTGGTCAATCTGGTGCGGTACCGCGACAGATACCGGGCATATCGCGAGATTCCCTTCGAGCGTTCGGCCTACACCTTAGAGACGATGCCCCGTCAGTCTGCCTGGCGGCAGGCCTTTGATTGGATGACTAGGGTACGGGATCGTAGCCACTGCCGCCCCAAGGATTGCAACGGAGGATGCGCTTGAAAGCCAGCCAGCCGCCCTTGAAAGGGCCGTATTTGATGATGGCCTCCTTGGCATACTGCGAGCAGGTGGGTGTATAGCGGCATGCCGGCGGCAGCAGTGGTGAGATGCAGGTGCGGTAGAAAGCAATCAGTGCCAGCAGGAGCCACGAGAGTGGCTTGAATTTCGACAGCAAGGTTATGAATTTCGGTTTATTGCCACTCATAACTCGATGCTCAGTTTTCCAGGTTGGTAATAATATCGTTCTCCAAGGCCGTGATGAGTTTGTCCATCTTGTGACCAAGCTGTTCGTGGGTCAACATCTCGTTGTGTATATAAACCATGGAGAAGACTATGCTTACCCCGTGGGTATCGAGGAAATGATAAAACTCGGGTTTTCGGAGGCGGTAGCATTCGCGCGTGAGGCGGCGTACCCGGTTGCGGTCCACGGCATGGTGGAATTTGCGTTTGGGAGCCACTATCATCACCTGGCAGGGGCCGTCCACCTTCATCCATTGCACACTGAAAGGGAAAGCCATCAGCCGGTGCCCTTCTGCGTAGAGCTCTTCTATCAGTTTGCGGCTACACAGTCGTTCCTCTTTTTTGAAGGTGAAGCCCATCATTTATTTCTTGGACTCTTTGTCCTTTTTGACGACTATATCCTTCTCTTTCTTGGTTTTCTCTGAGGCTTCTTTTTTGGCTTTTTCTGCAGCTTCCTTCTCTTTCTTGGCTTTCTCTGCGGCACGTGCGGCGCGGCGTGCTGCTGCCTGGGCCTTCTTTTCTTCCATACGCTGCTTGTAGATTTCCTTATTGGCAATGACGGGTTTGGCTTTCTTGGGAGCTGCGGCGGTGTTGCTCTTGCTGCTATGCTTCATGATCTCGCTTTTCGATGCGATGACAGCATCTTGCACCTTGCCCAGGATGTAGTTCTCGATGGCCATAGCCATCGAGGGTGATGACTGCGTCGGAGCGCCGATGGTGAGTTTGATGCCATTTTCTTTCAGGGCTGCATGGGTAGAAGTGCCGAAGGCGGCAATGATGATATTGCGCTCCTTGATGTCGGGGAAACTTTTCACCAGGCTGCGCACTCCGATGGGAGAGAAGAGGGCGATGGCATCAAAGTCTTCGAGGTTGAACTTGGTGAGGTCTCTGGGTGCTGACGTGTACATAGGGGCCTTGGTGTATTTGAACTTGGCCTTGTCGAGGGCCTTGGTGTATTCAGTCTGCCTCTCGTCAGAACAAGGGAAGAGAAACTTTTCGTCACGGTGTTTACCCATCACCTCCAGCAGGTCGGAGAAATACTGGCTTCCGAAAAAAACCTTGCGTTTACGGTACTGTATATAGTTCTGCAGATAGAGGGCTATGGCCTCGGTGGAGCAGAAGAATTTCATATCCTCATTGATGGTCTCACGGAGTTCTTTGAGCATGCGGAAGAAGTGGTCGATAGCATTTTTACTATTGAAGATGATGGCTGTGTATTCGCTGATGTGGATACGTGTTTTCCTGAAATCAGACGCAGGGATGCCTACAATCTCAAAAAATTTGTAAAAAGTGATGTCAACGTGGTGTTTGTTGATAAGATTTTTGTAGGGTGATTTCTCTAAATCGGCGGGCGCCGGCTGCGAAATGAGTAATTTTTTTATTTTCATAACCTCACTTGAATTATTCTCAACTTATTGTTCTACTGCTCAAAAAACCACTTTAGGACTACTATAATGGGTATTGATTCGACGATGCAAAGATAGTAAAAAAGATAGAAACTGGAGCCATTTTGGTGTGTTAAAAAAACTTTCACACTTCGTAGGAAACGTGTTAAAAATCCCACACACAGGTAAAGGGTAACTATCCATGTCATGGTGGTGCGTCCTCCCGGCAGGTAAAAATAGAGGAACAACAGAGCGATGACGGTGGTGGCCTCGATGAGGTGGAAGAGGTAGTTGCTGGTGATGTAGAGTGTAATGCCCTGTTTGTTGTCGAAGGTGTTTCCTAGTAGACGTAGCAGACCATTACGTAGTATGTAGAGCAGTCCGATCGCTGCAACCATCAGCAAGTATCCCCAGATGTCTGTTGCCGGCATCAATTCCTGATGCACCGGCAGACAGATTCCAGCCACCAGCAGCAGACCCATCGGAATCATCGTCGTGGTATGGTTCAAGTTGCAGTCGCGTACCAGTCGGTCCATGGCTCGCACGTCGATGGCAGACTTTAGCAGCAGCATCGGCTTTATATTGCGCAGGCGAAAAAGCAAGCTGGTCGATGTGGCGAGGAGCAGCAGGACCAGAAATATCCATGCCGGAGTGGTGTTGTCAGGACGGTTCTCCAGACTGCTGTGTGTCACAGGGAAGTTATGAGGTGCGATAACCGACTCATGGAAGATAGTGTCAGGAAGTTCGTGGGTGTGGAATATCGAATCAAAGGGTATGCCGTTGACCGAAGACAGTTCTTCAGTGGGGGTGTATTGCCATTGCCAGAAAGGCAGTGCTGTCAAGTCCAGGGTGTCGATAGTAGGTTCTAGCATGGTTGGATTCTTATCTGATGATTATCTTGATGCTACCGGTGCCACTGGTACCACTACCTGTAGCGAAGTAGAGTCCTGCCGGAGCCTTCCATGTGACGACCTCACCTCCATTCAGGGTGAGAGTGGTCACCGGTCGACCCATGATATCGAGTATACGCACAGTCATGTTCTCACGGGCTTGGAGGTTTGCCTGCCCGATGGCGGGAGTCGGGTAGACGGTCAGGGCGAAGGGGTTGTCTGTCGGCACGTCGCCAATTCCGAGACTCGTGCCGAAGCATTCCCATTCGCGGGATTCTTCCCAGCGTGCCATCGGTAGGGTTATGTCGTCAATCCAGATGCAGTCATCCCCGCGACTTTCCGAGGCATCTTTGGAATAGCGCCAGCAAAGTCTGTGCTCCCCGGCGTTGAGGTCGAAGGTAAAATGTTGCCACGAGCGTTCGCCCCACCATTCGGGAAACTGAGAGGAGCCGTCGACAAAGAATGTCAGCCGGTCGCGGCCCTGCTCGCTAGAGGTTTTCAGCCAAAAGCCTATGCTGTCGTTGTGTGGCAGCACTACATCGAGGCACATCTCAGTGATCTGATTATGGTCTATGGCTCCCGAGCGTGCGCTGAAAGCTCCGCTGTGACTTACCACACTGTCCAAGACCCATGGTACGCGGCCGTTGTTATCCCACAGATGGCCCTCGAAGCCTTGTTCAAAACCTTCCATGCGGTTGCCGGCTTCGAGCCAATAGTCCTGACGCAGGGTCCAGCCATTGTAATACAAGAAACTTGCGATGTGCAGTGAGCAAAGACTGTCAGGGGTATGGAATTGAGAATTGGAAGTTGGAAGTTGGACATGAGAATCAATGAGAGTGTCGGTATAGGGATAGGAAGTGACGGTCAGAACCAGGCTGTCGAAAGTTCCTTCTACAAGGGCTCTCAAATTGTAATCGTGATTTGGGAATAGCTTCAGTGCCTCGTTTCCATCATATTCGGTCAGATGTGTAGTCAAGGTGGGGTAGGTTACGTGGATGCTGTGTGAAACGGGAAGCCGACACATGATGCTGTCGCCATGATTCCAGAGGGTAAGCAGGGCCTCCCAGAGTGGCTGTTGCCCGAATGCCTCCATGTTCACTGGCAGCGACACCTCTATCCGACCATGTGGCAACAATGAGTCAATTATTATAGTTTGGGGCTCTATCAGTGCTCCGTCGCTGGTGCGTTGGCCGGTTGTTTGGCTGAGCTCCACGCGCAGGCTGTCATAGCGCATGTCGCCGATGTTTTCCACTGTACAATGCACCGAGCTGTCATCCACCAAAACGTTGCGTAGTGTTACGCCATGTTCTACTGCGTCTACGCTGAGGGTATCTACCCGTGGCAGGAGGTCGACGCCGGTAGCAGTGAGGATGACCGGTAGTGTATCAAGTGCTTGCTGCAGTTCGATGACAGCCATTCCGAACGAGTCAATCGTTGCAACTCCCCGCAAATTGCCCTCCTGTAGGAGCGTGACGGTGGCACCTGCGGTGCCGCCAATTGACACCATAAAATCTCCATTGTGCAACCCTTCGGTAGGATATACGTCTATTGGTTGCGGTACTCCGATCCAGGGTTTCAGAGACGGGTCGCCGAGGAGGCAGTAAATTTCCCAGTAGTATTTTGCATATCCTGTGCCAAAAGCTGTCACTGCCATGTTGCCATTGCACAGCAGTTCGCCGAGGGTTTCTGTGGTGCGACGCTGATGCACCAGTCCGTCGAAGGCTCCAGGCGCAGTGCTGTCATAAGAAGGCTCGAGGCTCAGCGGGTATTTGGGGCCCACGGCCCAGTAATAATCCTCTTGCCAGAGGGTTGAGTTGGTAGCCCCGATCACACCTACAGCGCCACCCACAGGCATGCGCAGCAACCTCTCGCCGAATCCCGTGCCGGTGAAGGTATTGCTCTGGCAGCAGTTGTTCACGTAGACAATGGGTTGCGTTGTCCCGGCAACGGCTATTGAGTCGGCGGTCATTCTAGGATGACTCCAGCCGTCGGAGATGCAATGGGCAGTATAGTTCAGCAGGCTGGCTCCGTGGCTGATGGCTTCGACGATGTCGCTACCATGGTCGTTTGAGGCTGGGTTGTACCAGCATAATGTGTCTATGTCGGGATGTGCCAGTTTTATCTCATGCTTCAGGTAGTTCACCTGTCCGTTGGTGGTTGTCGGTGCGGGCGGTGAATCCTCCTGTCCAGCCACTAACAACATTCGGCGCAGTTGTGCCGTGTCCATGTCACGGAATTGTTCGTATCGCAAGGTCTTCTCCACCACGGTATACAGTTCAACAGTGTCGTTGACAGGCCAGCGGCCCAGCAATGTTTCGGGAAGATAGTCACCGGTGAAATCGGCATAGTAAAGGTCGGTGAAGTGCGACTCTCCGTTCAGGGCCATAGTGCCAGGGAAGGCTTCCAATTGTTCGTGGTCGCCCACCAGAAGGGTAAACGTCGGCGTCGGATTGCTGTTATTGTCGAAAAAGGGTCGCATCAACGTTTTCACGGCATAGCAGCTGTTGGTATCGGTATAGAGTTCCACCACGTCATAGCCCTCTTGCCGTTTCCATTGTACGAAAGGCTGCAACCCCTCTCGGAACTCTGTCCGCGAAACGATGAGGTAGCGGGCAGGAGAATGAGGGCGGGGTAGAGGAAGGTGGCTGGAGGTGAGGGTGGCTGTGAGGAGAGTGTCGACGAGGAGGTCGCCGCTAACGGGGTTGTAGGCTATAGGGCGTACAGTGACGCGGAAAAGTTGTTCGGCTCCCATCACACCTAAGTCCTCGATTTCCACGGGGTCGCCGCCACGATAGAAGGTGTCGGTGGAATAAATCTTTTTGTCAGGCTCGTAACCAGGCCAGCCTTGATCCTTGCTCCAAGCCTCAATGACAGGCGCTAGCGGCATGTGAGGAGAAACCATTCCTTTCCAGGGGTATTCCCCGATAGCGATGTTTTTTATCGTCAGTGTGCTGCCTGCGGGCAGATGCACCAGTGCACTTACGGTCGGCAGGTCGGGAGCCCCAACCTTGCCGGTGTTGAAATGCAGGATGCCGGAATACGTGTCATCGAACAACTCGGAATAATTCCAGCCCGCAACCTTCAGGTTGGGACCGTTCCGCCATGAGAAGTGAGCCTGCAACAGGCTGTCGCCGTCGCGTTTGAGTGAAAATGACGGCGACAAAAAAACCTGTGCCTGAGAATAGAGACAAGTCAACAGGCATAAAACCAGTGTTATATATTTCTTGGCACTCATCTTTTTTTGATGATTTCCGATTGCAAAAATACGAAAAAAAACTCATTTTCAAGGAAAACATACGTACAAATGTGTTTCATCAGAGTGGTGAAAAAAACTCGATATAAAATATTTTTTGCAGTGTCGTGTTTTCTTCGTATCTTTGCAGTTTCAAAAATAACGATAATGGCCACTGTTAAATGCTCAATTCCTAAGGGTACGCGCGATTTTCTGCCTGTGGAGATGGCGCGGCGCAACTACATTTTTGATACCATACGTTCGGTTTTTCGTACTTTTGCGTTCGAACCTATTGAAACCCCGTCGCTGGAGAACCTCTCCACACTGATGGGCAAATATGGTGAGGAAGGTGACAAGTTACTCTTCAAGGTCCTTAATTCGGGCGATTTCATGGAAGGCGTGGATTTCAACCAGGACTACCATAAGGTGGCACCGCACATTTGTGACCGTGGTTTGCGCTACGACCTGACGGTGCCGTTTGCTCGTTTTGTGGTTCAGCATCGTGACCAGGTAGTGTTTCCTTTCCGTCGCTACCAGCTCCAGCCGGTATGGCGTGCTGACAGACCTCAAAAGGGAAGGTATAGAGAGTTTTACCAGTGCGATGCCGACATGATAGGATCCACGTCACTGCTCAACGAACTGGAGTTGGTGCAGATGATAGACATGGTGTTCGATCGTCTGGGTATCAGTGTGATGGTGAAAATAAACAACCGCAAGGTTCTTGCCGGCATTGCCGAGATGATAGGTGCGCCGGAGAAAATGGTGGATATCACGGTGGCTATTGACAAACTGGACAAGATAGGACTCGACAATGTACGTGCCGAGCTCTCGGAGCGAGGTCTTACGGCGGAGCAGATTTCCTTGCTTGATCCGGTGTTCTCGCTCAGCGGTTCTGTTGCAGAGAAACTGGCAGCCCTCAAGGCAATGTTCTCCAACGTGGAGGCTGGGCTGAAGGGCGTGGCAGAACTGAAGGAATTGTTTGACCTTATCGGTGCGGCAGAACCGCGTTGCGACGTGGAGCTGGACCTTACATTGGCACGTGGACTCAACTACTATACTGGAGCCATTTTCGAGGTGAAGGCCAAGGATGTACAGATAGGAAGCATTTGTGGAGGTGGGCGTTATGACAACCTGACAGGCATTTTCGGTATGCCGGATGTGAGTGGAGTGGGAATCTCTTTTGGTGCTGACCGTATCTACGATGTCCTCACTGAGCTCCAGGCTTTCCCGGAAGGGTTGGAACAGGCTGCCCGTGTGATGTTTATCAATTTCGGCCCTGCTGAGCAGGCTGCCTGCATAGGCATCGCAGCAAAACTACGTGCCGAGGGTGTCAGCGCACTTATCTACCCTGATGCCGCCAAGATGAAAAAGCAGATGGACTATGCTAACCGCAAGCAGGTACCGTATGTGGCTTTTGTGGGGGAGAGCGAGATGAGAGACGGCACAGTGACCGTTAAGAATATGTCTGATGGCAGTCAACAGACGATGACCATCGACGAAATGATTGGATTATTGAGGTGAAGATATTCTGTAGGCTTATATTTTGTTTGATACTCCTTGTGGGTAGTTCCGGCAGCATAGCGGCACAGGACACCATTCCGTTCTCCGTTGCTCCCGAACGGGTGATGGAATCGGGCGTGGGTCAATGGGAACCCGATACCGTCTATGTGCTCCGTACCGATACATTGCGCATATACCGCACCGACACTGTGCATGTCTTCCACACCGACACCGTTGTCAGACGTGAGGCAGACACGGCGGCTCTGAAAGCCCTGCAGGAAAAAGAGGTCTTCTATCGTGAAATACTGTCGGCTAGCGGCGTGGACAAAGAGAAGTTGGAGGCCGAGCGCACATATCTTCTCCACATGGTCGACTCGCTGCGGTCGTTGGTACGTATCGCCGAGCTGGAGAATGTACGCAAGGAGGAGGCGAACAAGTACCTGGAGGCCCGTGCCAAGGCGGCCGAGGAGAAGGTGGCCACGGCAACCAACCGCAAAAAAAAGGTGAGGCCGATACAAGGTGTTGCGATGCGCTTCTATCGCACGCCCATGTGGGAGATACGCCTCAATGCCAACAGCGAGCGTTATATCGCCAACCGCAACGCTGGCAGCATAGAATTCGACTATGTCACCGGTGCCTCGGTGATGTTGTGGGACCTGACCAAATATTTCAACCAGAACCATTCGTTGGGTAGCGACAGTAACAGTCGTCAGATACGCCGTTTCGACCAGGATTTCGCCTACGACCTAGGCGTCTATGTGGGTTTCGGTGGCAGCAACCTGTTCAAGAATTTCTATGTTGGTGCCAGTTTCCGTTTCGTGGACTTCTTCTATTTCACTGCCGGTTTCAATATTGCGGAGTACCAGGTGCTTGCTGAGGGGTACAAGTCGGGGGAAGTGCTGTTGGCAGGTCAGAGTATAGACGATATCACAGCCAAAGCATGGCTGCTGAAGCCTTTCGTGTCGCTAAGTATTGATTTGGATTTCTTGAGTTATATCAAGAAGTAGCATCAACTCCAGATACTGAGTTTGCCGAGGAACGAGATGTTCTCGCGAACAGAAGAGTCGATGAGTTTGTCGAAGTCTTTGTCGTTTTCTTTATGGAAAGCCACGGTGATGGGAAGGACGTGGATGGGGAGGCCGTCGACGAGGCCGCGTAGGCGCATGGCATCTTTCTCTGTGGTGATGATGGTTTTGTTGGCACCCGGCAGGGCGGCGAAGGCATCGCGGATATGTTCAATGTCGCGAGAGGTGAAGTCGTGGTGGTCGGCGAAAGAGAGATGTTGTACGCGAGTGTAGCGTCTGAGCTCGGCGAGCATGGGTTCGGGGTGGGCGATGCCGGTGACGGCCAGGATGTTGTCCATGCGGCGCAGGTCTGTCTGTACGGTATGGCCGTCGAGGGTCTGCAGATCGCCGTACTTGAAATAGGAGAAGAAGATTTGTTGATAGTTTTTCAAGCGCAGGTCGTGGAGAATGTTGTGTTTCTCCATGGGATTGAGTTTCTCTGGGCATTTGGTGACGATGACGATGCCGGCACGGAAGCGTGCGCTCTTGAACTCACGGAGGTCACCATAGGGGAGGATATGGTCGTCGAAGTAGGGGTGGTGGTACTCTGTCAGAAGGATGTTGATGCTGGGTTTGATAGCGCGGTGCTGGAAGACATCGTCGAGGATGATGAGCTGGGGCGTGTTCTTTTTATTAGACTCGTCGGAGTCGTCAGACGGATCTGGCATCGTCATCAATCTTTTCACACCCTCGACGCGTTTTTCACAGACGGCCACCTGCACATGAGGAAACTTTCGAGCCAGCATGGCAGGTTCGTCGCCGAGGAGTGTGGCGTCATGAGAGCCATCATCGAGGATGAATCCTTTGCTCTTGCGCTTATAGCCGCGACTGAGCATGGCGGTGGGGTATTTGTCGGCCAGCAACCGCAGCAGGTATTCCACATGTGGGGTCTTGCCGCTGCCGCCAGTGGAAAGGTTCCCCACACCAATCGTCGTGATGTGGGGAGCCTCCTGTTTCTTGATGCCCAGCGCATAGAACATATTCCTAAAACGAACCCCCACCGCATACCAGCAGGTTAGCGGGAAGAGCACGTAGGAGATGTTCTTTCGTAACGACATCTTATGGTAGTCTGCCTACTGTCTACTTGAAATAGCGGTTCAGCAGTCCTTCGAGGGCTTTGCCGTGGCGGGCTTCGTCACGGGCCATCTCGTGGACGGTGTCGTGGATGGCATCGAGGTTGAGAGCTTTGGCACGCTTGGCGAGGTCGGTCTTGCCGGCAGTGGCGCCGTACTCGGCGTCGACACGCATCTTCAGGTTCTCCTTGGTGCTGTCGGTCAACACTTCACCCAGCAGCTCAGCGAACTTGGCGGCGTGCTCGGCCTCCTCAAAGGCGGCTTTCTCCCAGTAGAGACCCACCTCGGGATAGCCCTCGCGATGAGCCACGCGGGCCATGGCCAGATACATGCCCACCTCTTTGCACTCGCCTTCGAAGTTGGCGCGGAGGTCCATCTTGATATCTTCGGGGGCATCCTTGGCCACGCCCACAATATGCTCGGCGGCCCAGGTCTTGATGTCCTCTTTCACTTCCTGCATAGGTTTGCCACAGATGGGGCATTTCTCGGGCATCTCGTCGCCTTCATAAACATAGCCGCACACGGGGCAGATAAATTTTTTGCTCATAATATTTTTTTGTTTTTAGGATTAATAATTGTCTTAAATTTTAAGTGCAAAAGTACGCATTTTTTATGATATAGAGAAATATTTTTTGCTGAATGCAGAATAATTCGTATTTTTGCAGTCGATTTCACAAGGAAATCACGAAGCGTTATGCTCGTTTCTTGCACATGAGGAACGTGAGAAATTCATCAAGCCGCAAGAACAAGTGTAAAGGTTCGCGTGTTTTAGCGTGGGCTGTTTGCATCTTCTCGGCTTAAGGTAATTCTCACGACCTCTCATGTAGGAAGCGGCATTCGGTGCCACGCTTCATTTATTGCAGAGAATGCCGAAAACTGCAACAAAGAGTAGGCATAATAAAAAAAGTAATATGGACGATAAGGTACAAAAGTACATCGATGAACAAATTGAAAAACAAAGAAATGCGTATCAGGAAGAGAAAATGAATACGCTGAAAGAACTTAAACTTGGTGAAATCAAAAAAAAACCGAAAGGAGCAAAAAAGGAAGATTATCCTGAAGTGGACGAATTTGGAGAACGCTACAGATTTATTCCTGCAAGTTTGACCGATGATGAGTATGAGGAACTTAAAAGGCACATTCCACACGAAGAGAGAGAGGAATCAAAACAAAATGGATGGTGTTCTTTTGCAATTGTTGTCACATTTATTGCTTTAATTGTAACGCTAATTGGCTTAGGAGGAGAAAACGAACTCGTTGTAATCATAGGAGGTAGTCTTTTTGGTTATATGCTATTTTTTATGCTTCCCATAATTAATCTGTTGGCAAAGATAGAATATAATCAACGAAAGAAGGATTGATGGTGTTAAAAAAGACATGTATTTATGCGAGATGCTATTGAACGAATACAGAAGAAGCACATTCCAAATCGGGATGTGCTTCTTGTTTTGTAGGTATGTCAAGTAAGAAGGGTCTACGTGACCTTTAGTCGAGCACCAGGCTGGGGGCGCTGTAGGTGCGGGCGGCGAGTTCCTGGTTGAGCATGTAGAGGCTCTTGGGGTCGCTGCCGAACAGCTCCATCTTGGTGATCATGTCGCGGGCGTTGGTCTCCTCCTCGCCCTGCTCCTTGACGAACCAGTCGAGGAACTGCATGGTGCGGAAGTCCTTCACCTTGTAGGCAGCGTCATAGATGGTGTGGATGCTGGCGGTGACGTACTCTTCGTGCTCCAGGCCGGCCTTCAGCACATCCATGTCTTTCTTGTACTTCTTGTCGGGCTTGGCGATGGCATTCAGTACGATGGGGCAGTCGTTGTTCTGCATGTACTTGTAGATGAGCATGGCGTGGTCGCGCTCCTCCATGGCCTGGATCATGTACCAGTTGGCGAAACCGGCGAGGCCGCGCTTGTCGAAGTAGTTGTTCATGTCGAGATACAGGTAGCCGCTGTAGAGCTCTTTGTTGATCTGCTCGTTGAGCAGGTCGGAAACTTTCTTGTTAAGCATAATGTTATAATTGTTTGATTGTTTAATTGTTTGATTGTTTAAGTATTTGATTGCGCAAGCCACTCAAGCAATAACGCAATCAATCATTCAAGCATTCTTTTCAAAATGAGTCTTATCTACCGAGCACAACGGGCACACCCAGTCGGCGGGCAGGTCCTCGAACTTGGTGCCGGGAGCGATGCCGTTGTCGGGGTCGCCCTTCGCGGGATCATACTCATACCCGCAGACATTGCAAACATACTTTTCCATATTGTCTTAAATTTTAGGGTTAATAATTCAATAGAAACAATCACTTACGGTAAGGTGTGCGAAGATGCTCGTTAAGGACGGCGTTGTTCTGATCCTCACCCCATTCACCGCTATCCCATAGTTTGTCCATCTCGTCGGTAGCCTTCTGGGCATAGTAGTTTGAAATCACCTGCCGTAATTCCTCCACCTGTTCCATAGTCTTCATTCTTCCCAGAAGCCTTAGAATACCTAACTGTGCACGATTCAATTCCATGCTTTGTTCCATAGTCCTATTATTTTATATATTCGACTGCAAAGATACGACTATTTTCTTATTCGGCAAAAAATATTTTGCGAAAAACTTTGCCGATGAGCAGCGAACAGCCGACAGGTTCCTTTCTTCACCCCTTCTTCATGGGTTCTTTGTGCCTTCTTTGCGGCTATATCAAATGCACCGCAAATAATTCAGCACCAGCTACAGAATACAGGATTGTGCGGTTCTGCACAACCTGTAGTTATTGTCAACCAAGCATGCATTACTGAACGACATACCCTTCCATGATACCGTACCATAAGAATCATGCGCGTGGCCAAATAGGTGTAACTTGGGACTAACTTGTTTGATGACACCAAGCAGCTCGGCACTCCCGACATGTAAATCATCGTTCCCGTCAAGTATGCCTAAAGGTGGCCTGTGAGTGATGAGAATATCCGTATCGTTAGGTATCATACCAAAGTCCTCTTGCACCTTATCATGCCTCAAAAATGTTGGCACTCCAAAGAATTTGATGCCTCCGATATTCACTCCACAGTCAGCAAGGTAATGCACATTGGCTGGCAGACCATCGATAGACCCATCATACATACAATCGTCGTGGTTTCCCGCAATGAACACTTTGTGAGCGTAGGGCAATTCGCAAAACCACTCCATAAAATCCAAGGCCTCCATATCGCTACCACTTAGGGTAAAGTCGCCACTATGGACCAACACATCCGCCGGTGGGAGATTGGCCAGTTCCCGGTGTTTCCCATGGGTGTCAGAGATATGGAGGATGGTCATTGCCCAAGAATCTAAACAGCAATGTATTTATCGAACAGCGGATGTCCTTTTTCTATCAGGTCTTCCCAGTACAAAGCAATCACATTTCCCTTGTACTCGTCATTGATGTTCTTTAGGAAGGCATCCAACTGCGTATAGGTCTTGGCATTGCCTTTAGCGGTGATGAATATTGTGTACTTGTGCTTGTCGGTAATGCGAAGGACATTCCGGTACAGCTGGTAGTTCTTGAGGAAGTCCTTATAACTGGGATTATTGTCTTTTAAACACCGACATTTCTTGAGCATGTCACTATATGTGCTGTTAAACTTTTCCCTGTGCCGGGGATCAGTTTTCGCTCCGCCAAAGCCATCTTCCATGTACTTTATTTCAAAAAACACCTCGGTGTCCCCATCTGCGACGTGGAAGTCAAATTCAGTTCTTTCTTCCTTGAAATCCATATAGTCGTCATACTCAAAGTCACACTTCGCATTTTCGGAAATGTGAATGCCTTGTTCCTTCAACAAGGCAACCAGTTCCTGTTTGGATGTATGGTCATCATTCAGCATCGGACGGAAGAAATTGTAGCACAATACCTGCGAGGAATTCAGATGGTGTGCATATCGATGGACTTTCTCTGCTGAAATAAAGCCATCAAATCTCAGCCCAGAAAGAAGGTTGTACTTCTCAATAGCTTCAATCCGTTTCCCTTTGGCGAACTTCAATATGTGTCCATATTCATATTGCTTCCCCCTGTAGGTATACGTGCCTCCCACAGGTAGTTGGTGAGTTTCTGCATATTCCGTTAGAAGTTCTTTCCTGATCTCTGAGAACTTTTTGCACATAATATAAACAGTTTTTGAATCGACAATCCTTGTCATACGATATTCTTCCCATGCTTTTCGTACTCTTTCTGAAGGGTCGTCCGACCGTCCTTCGAGGTATCCAAGTTTGACCACGGCCAAACGAACACGCCAATCGGGGTCGTTGCATAGGACCTCTAGGGCATAATGCTTCTTGACTGCTATCAGTCTGTCCTCTACATTGTCGGAATCAACCTTCTCGTCCAATTCAGGAATCCACCCGTAAGCCACGTAGTCTGACGGCGTGTCGAAAATATTCCATGTTGTCACCTTACCCTTAAACATTCCATCTGTGATTCTTGCCATTGCTTTGTATAGTTTTAAGTATGCCTACTCTGTGACGCAGTTTTCGGCATTCCTGCAAGACCTGCCTATTATGGGAAGATCCCACTATATTAATACGATGAGGTTTCCTCAAAAAGGTTATTTCGGCCAAAAAGTTTTCAACAATTGTTTACAACAACGTTTATATGGACACAAAAAAAACTTAGATCTGTTAGTGCAAAGATACATACTTTTCCCCAATAGCCTCTTTTATACCAAAAAACACAAGAATTGACTTTTGAAAGAGACAATATTGGCTATTCCACCAACTTGAAGTCGCTGGCGGGGTGCTTGCACCAGGGGCAGATGAAGTCGGCGGGCAAAGAATCGCCTTCATAGACGTAGCCGCAGACCTCGCAGACCCATTTCTTCTTGCCGTTCGATGACGGCTGGGTGGTGGCTGCAGGTTTGGGTTTGATATGCTGCTGGTAGTAGGCATAGGTCAGCGAGGGGTCGTCGCTCAGGTGCACGGCTTCGGTGATGTCGGCGATGAAGAGGGTGTGTGTGCCAAGGTCCTTGGCGTAGTTCATCTGGCCCGAGAGGTAGGCGTTGGTATACTTGGGCAGGTAGAGCAATCCGTTGCTGGAGCGCATCTCCACG
>JAEEGF012360241.1_pt1 | contig 26865 bp, 26 predicted proteins | sample 9134171 | NCBI WGS metagenome assembly JAEEGF01 (sample SAMN16246542, study PRJNA631951) | gut metagenome | biome: gut microbiome; feature: rumen; material: AP-attached | host: Bos | place: Iran: Karaj | collected 2018-10 | reverse complement strand
ATGATTTGATAGAATAACATGATATGAAATATCGTAAAGTTATCTAGAAAAGGCTGATAAAGAGGTAAGAATAATGAGAATATTCAATACACTTACAAGAAGAAAAGAAGAGTTTAAACCGATAGTTCCGGGCAAGGTTGGTATATATGTCTGCGGTCCTACGGTTTATGATTATATACATATCGGAAATGCACGTCCGATGATCGTATTTGATACTCTGAGAAGATATCTGGAGTACAGAGGCTACGAAGTGAATTACGTTTCTAACTTCACTGACGTGGATGACAAGATCATCAAGCGCGCGAACGAGGACCATGTTGAATCAAGCGTGATCTCCGAGAAATACATCGAAGAATGCAAGAAGGACATGAAGGCTCTGAACGTTCGCCCTGCAACGACTCATCCGCAGGCTACAAAGGAGATTCCTGACATGATCGATATGGTTGAAACTCTTATCGACAAGGAACATGCCTATGAGAAGAACGGAACTGTTTATTTCAGAACAAGAAGCTTCAAGGATTACGGCAAGCTTTCACATAAAAATATTGATGATCTTGAGTCCGGCCACAGAGCTGAGAATCACCAGCTTAAGGTAAGCGGTGAGGATGAGAAGGAGGACGGTCTTGATTTCGTACTCTGGAAGCCTAAGAAGGAAGGCGAGCCATCATGGGAGTCTCCATGGGGTGCAGGTCGTCCGGGCTGGCATCTTGAGTGCTCGGTAATGTCTAAGAAATACATCGGCGGAACCATTGATATTCATGCCGGCGGTGAAGACCTGATATTCCCTCATCACGAGAACGAGATCGCGCAAAGTGAGGCTGCCAACGGAACTGAGTTTGCCAGATACTGGATGCACAATGGCTTCCTCAAAATTAATAACGAGAAAATGAGTAAGTCGCTGGGCAACTTCTTCACAGTAAGAGATATCTGTGCAAAATACGATCCTCAGGTTGTACGTTTCTTCATGCTTTCTGCTCAGTACAGAAGTCCGCTTAACTTCTCTGAAGAGCTTGTGATCGACGCGAAGAAAGGACTTGAGAGAATTCTTACTTCTGCAGAAAAGCTTAGAGACATTATTAATAAAGAGGGCGCTGCAACGGAGCTTTCTGAAGAAGAGAAGGCAATCCTTGACGGCGCTGATCAGTACATCACAAAGTTTGATGATGCTATGGATGACGACTTAAATACAGCCGATGGTATTTCCGCTATATTTGAGTTTGTAAAATACATCAATTCAAATACAAACGAGACCACATCGAAGGCTCTTGCTGAAGGCCTCTACAAGAAGCTTTCAGACCTTGCTGATGTTATGGGTATCATCCTTGAGAAGAAGGAAGACAACCTTGAAGCAGAGGTTGAAGAGCTGATTGCCCAGAGACAGCAGGCAAGAAAGGATAAGGATTTCGCTAAAGCTGACGAGATTCGTGACAAGCTTCTTGCTATGGGTATCGAGCTTAAGGATACAAGAGAAGGCGTTAAGTGGAAGAGGATCTAATGATGTCTGATTTTGAGAATGAAAGATCTGTGCTTTCAAAATATTCAGGGCTTTCACTTGCTTATATCGGCGACAGTATATTTGACCTGATGATCAAGGATTACTTTGTGAGAAAGGTCAATATGCCTACTGAAAAATACCACAAGGTTGTGACAGGCATAGTTAAGGCTGTGAATCAGGCGATGCTGATAGATAAGCTGGTTGAGGAAGAAAAGCTTACGGAAAATGAGCTGGAAGCCTTTAAGCATGGACGCAATTCGTCGGTTCATACCAAGGCCAAGAATGCGACCATGGGAGAATATAAGAAGGCAACAGGTTTTGAGGCGGTTCTGGGCTTCAATTATCTGACAGGTAATAAAGAGAGGCTGGAGTATTTTACAGAATATGCTCTTGAGGCGGCCGGATACAACGTGGAAGGTTAAATAGAATGAGTAAGAATGAAAAAACTGAAATAAATACTTCTGAAAACACAAGCCTTGCAGAAGGTAGAAATGCCGTTACGGAGGCTATACGTTCCGGAAGGACCATCGAAAAGCTCTTCATCCAGGAGGGGCTCAGAGACGGTTCCATAAATACAATCGTCCGCGAGGCAAAGAAGAAGGACATCATGTACAGCTTTGTTACAAAGCAGAGACTTGATCAGATATCTGAATCCGGCAAGCACCAGGGCGTTATAGCTCAGTGTTCGGAGTATAAATATGCCGAGCTGGAGGACATATTCAAGAAGGCAGAGGAGAAGGACGAGGATCCATTTATATTTATCCTTGATGAGATAGAGGATCCACACAATCTCGGAGCTATAATAAGAACAGCAAATCTTGCAGGTGCACACGGAGTGATAATCCCGAAGCACAGAGCTGCAGGACTTACATCGGTTGCAGTCAGGGCTTCAGCCGGTGCCATAAACTATACGCCTGTTGTCAAGGTGACAAATATTGCGAAAACGATAGACGAGCTTAAAGAGAAGGGACTTTGGTTCGCCTGCGCTGATATGGACGGAGATGTTATGTACAGAAGTAACCTCACCGGACCTCTCGGCATCGTTATCGGAAATGAGGGAAACGGCGTATCAAGACTTGTGAAGGAAAAATGTGATTTTGTTGTATCGATACCTATGAAGGGAGATATCGATTCACTGAACGCTTCGGTTGCGGCTGGCGTGCTTGCATTTGAAGTGGTCAGACAGAGAATGGGGAAGAAATAATGCTTGAATATGATAAGATGACTGATGAGGAGCTGGTTATGGCTTCTCATGACAAGGATCTTGCTGCGGAGGAATACCTTCTGCAGAGATATAGCAGACTTGTCAGGAAGGAGATAAGATTCCTGTTTATCGTGGGTGCCGACAGCGATGACCTTCTTCAGGAGGGTATGATTGGACTGGTTAAGGCTATCAGGGACTTTAAGCCTGATAATGGAGCTGTATTTTCCACCTTTGCGACCACCTGCGTCAGAAGGCAGATAAGAACTGCGATAACAGCTTCTAACAGACAGAAGCATATGCCGCTCAATTCTTATGTTTCTTTTTATTCGGGTGATGACGGTAGTACGGATCTGTCGAACGTTCTTGGGGATTCGCAGATGGACAATCCTGAGAATATCATTCTTGCCGAGGAGAAACGAGAGGAGAGGTTCAAAGCCATAGAGAGTAAGCTCAGCACTTTCGAGAAGAGGGTTCTGTCACTTTATCTCAGGGGGCTTTCCTATGCTGATATCTCACAGGAGCTGGGTAAAGATACCAAATCGGTCAACAATGCTCTGACAAGGATAAGACTTAAACTTTCAGAGAAATAAATCATTGACAAATCAATTAGTTTTTATTATTATCTAAAAGTCAGTTTTGCTATTATAGCTCAGTCGGTAGAGCGCAACATCGGTAATGTTGAGGTCACGGGTTCGATTCCCGTTAATAGCTTAGATAGGGCGGTACGTAAGGTGCCGCCTTTTTGATTTTAAGGATATCTTTAGATTTTGGTAATAGTTTTTATGATATACTGAAAATGGTAGGTTACATAATACAATTATCGTAATGTTGCTGGATTACACTATTTTGTGAAAAGGATTAAATAATACACCTATATTTTGCGGAAAAACGTGTATTTTGTAGCTTTCAGCCATTGAGTTATGAAAAACTATATGCTATAATACATCCGATTATGGGTTTATATGGGTAAATGTCGATGAAAAACATTAGATTCAGAAAATTCATAGCACTTCTGACAGTCATGTGTATCGCATGCCTGTCCTTTAATATTCCTATTTTCAGGAATCATAAAGCTGCTTATGCGGCAGATGACAAGTTTGAAGAGCAGCTCAGGAAGGAAGGCTTTCCGGAAAGCTACAAACCTTATCTGCGTGCACTTCATGAGCAGCACCCTTCATGGGTATTTAAGGCTAAGAAGACAGGGCTGTCCTGGAATGAAGTAATAGAAGGTGAGAGAAATATATCCGGCAGAGTTAACAACCTGATCTACGGTTCATATTATTCACCTCATTATAACTGGCGATCAACATCTGTTGGTTATAACTGGTTCATCGATTCATATTCGCCGTATGACGGTTCGGTGTGGTATGCGGCTTCAGATGAAATACTTGCCTACTATATGGATCCAAGAACTTATCTTTATGAGGAATACGTTTTCGCCTTTGAAACTCTTGATTACCAGAAGGGCTATCAGAATATCAATGGCATCGAGGCAATCCTTGCGGATTCGTTTATGTATAATACGACTCCTACAGAATTATTCGTCAGAATGTTTGGTGAGGAGAAAGCTAAACAGCGAGCTAAGCAGGATGGCGATGATAAGAAGTATTCGCAGATCATACTTGAAGCAGCTGAGGCTTACGGAGTAAGTGCTTATCATCTTGCATCACGTATCCGACTTGAGATGGGCACTGATGCAGGCGTTGCAGCTTTGGGTAATTCAACCTCGTATCAGGGTATTTACAATTATTTCAATATCGGAGCTTTTGATTCAGCTGTTGGCGATGCAGTGCTTAATGGCCTTCGTTATGCGGCAGGTTCTGGTTCTTACGGCAGACCATGGAATTCGGTTTATAAGTCGATCATGGGCGGTGCGCAGTATCTTGCCGAGGACTTCATCAGTGAAGGTCAGAATACGATCTACACCCAGAAGTTTAACGTAACAAACAAATACAATCTTTACTATAACCAGTATATGAGTAATATTCAGGCGCCGGCCACCGAGTCGTATTTTGAATATGAAGCATATTGTAACAAGAATCTTATAGAATCATCCTTTGTATTTGAAATACCGGTTTATAATGACATTCCTTCCGAGGCTGTTTCCAAGCCGGCTGACAGCGGAAGCCCGAATAACTGGCTGAGTTCGCTTTCGGTTAAGGGTTACAAGCTTTCATCAAAGTTTGCCGGCGATGAGACCGAGTATACAGTTGCGGTACCGGACAGCACGAAGAACATAACCGTAAATACAGAACGCGTCAATTCAAATGCCAGTGTTTCCGGCGCGGGAGATATCAGCCTGAAAGATGGAGAGAATAAGATAGAGATTGTTGTGACGGCCGAGAACGGTTCGGTCAGAAAATACATTCTCACAGTCAAGAGAGATAATTCTGTTGTTGAAGGGCAAGATACTGAATCGCCCGGCGGTGATTCAAACGAGTCACAGAATTTAAATACCGGACATAGGGGCGATCTTAACGGCGACGGCAAGATAAATGCTCTTGATATCATATTTGTCCAGCGGCTTATTGTTGGTCTTGATCAGTTGACGGACGAGAAGAAGGCTCTCGCAGATATAAATGGCGATGGCAAGGTAAATGCACTTGATATTATTATGATTCAAAGGCATATTGTTGGTCTTGGTAAGATAGAATGGAATTAGAATATTAAACAAAGGGGTCTCATAATGAAAAATAGAACTAAAAAATCAATATCATTAATTATATCGTTTGCACTTATGCTTGCATTAGTTTTAAGCGGTAATTCAAAAGAATCACATGCGGCTTCGCCTGTATATTTTACTATTTCCTTATCTTCAGGAACAGTTAATGTTGGTGATACTGTTAGTGTAACAGTAAGTGCTAGCAGCGATGAGGAGTTTGCATGTGATGCAAATCTTAATTATGACAGTGGTCTTCTTGAATTTGTATCAAGTTCATTTGGAAGTGGAACTGTAATGAGTTTTAAAGGAACATACGATAGTACTACCATAACCTTTAGAGCTATTGCAGCCGGAGATGCCTGGGTATCTGCGTCTGGTTCTGGTTACAACATGAATCTTGAGGAAGTTAGTGTTGAAGGTGCTGGGGCATCGATCACAATCGTTGATCCTTCCGCAACAACCACTGAGGCAACAACAGAAGCTACAACCGAGAAGACTACAGAGTCAACCTCAGAGTCCACAAGTGAGACAACAACAGAAGCTACTACAAAGTCAGACCTTTCAGATAATAACAACCTTCTCAGTCTTTCCGTTGATCCAGGAAAGCTTGAGCCGGAATTCTCGCCATCAGTTACAGAGTATAAGCTCCAGGTTGAAGAGACTGTAAAGAAGGTCAACATCTCCGCTGTTGCAGAGGACGAGAAGGCACAGGTTTACATCAGCGGTAACGAGGACCTCGAGAAGGGCGCAAATACAGCAAAGATCACCGTAACCGCCGAGAATGGTGCTTACAAGACTTACGTTATCAATATCACAGTTGGTGAGGACCTCGGTGATCCAATAGCAACTATTGACGGCAAGAAATATGATGTATTGGAAGATATTTCCATCGATCCACCGGAAGGCTTTACAGAGACAACAGCTAAGTTTGATAAGTGGGTTGTTAAGGCTTACGAGTCTCCGAATAAGAAGTTCAAGGTTATCTGTCTAAAGGCTCAGGAAGTAGCTGAGGGACAGGATGATACACCGGAAACATGGTATTTCCTTGATGAAAAAGATAACTACATCAAGAAGTATCAGGAATACTCTTCAGAGAAGCAGAGAATTATAATCGTTGATTATCCTGCAACTTCTTCGTTCCGTTTGGATGCATTCACCGAAACTCAGCTTAAGATTGGCGAAGAAACAGTTAAGGCTTACGTATCGGATCTTGATAAGGATATTTACCTCGTATACGGCTATGAAGTAAATGGTGATGATAATTATTATCTCTATGATGCTAAGACCAAGAGCTTCATGAGATACTCAAAGATCGTCCCTGATCCGGAGCCGACAACCGAAGCTGTTACGGAAGCTACAACCGAAAAGGTAAATACAATTGTAATCGATAATACTAAGAAGGTTGAAGATAAGGGCTTCTTCTCAAAGAAGAACCTTAAGATCATGCTTATCGGCATGACAGCAATGTTCATCCTTCTCTGCATAGCAACGATCATCCTTGTTATCCGTCTCGGCAACGTTTCACATAAGCTTGAGAAGAATGAAAAGGTCAAGGGCGTAGATAAGGAGCTTGACTTTGATGAGGATAACGTAGAGGAATACGAGAAGGACACAGATGAGTTCTTCGAGGATCCTGAGAAGGTTTATGATAAAGCTCAGGTAGCTGAAGAAGCTGCTGATGAATATGCTACAGAAGAGTACGCAGAAGATCAGTATGTTGAGGAACAGCCGGAAGAATATTCTGAAGAATACAGCGATGAAGCAGTACAGGAAGCTTCTGAAGACTATTATGATCAGGAAATGGACGAGGCAGTGGAAGAAAACACTTCTTATGATGAAGCTGCCGAGGAATATGCTGAGGAAGCTCCGGAGGCTTATGATGAAACATCTGCTTTTGCCCAGGAAGCTCAGCCTGCACATGAACAGCCTGCACATGAACAGCCTGCATATGAACAGCCTGCATATGAACAGCCTGCACAGCCAGCATATGTAGAAGAATCACCTGTAAGAACAGCCGCAGATCATTATGCATCAACAACCTTCAAAAAGTATGATGGCGGAGTTACCGGAAAGATTGAGATATCTGAAGTAGTTGAAGCATCAGAGGTTACAAATACATCAGGTATGGTAAGCATGGGCTCTTACACAAGCTCAGCTTCTAAGTCCGATAGAGATTATGCAAGCGTTGCCGGAAGTATTTTCGCAACAACAGAAGCCGGTGGAATAAACGCATCAGGCGTTATGTCCGGCGAAAGCAGTTCTAAGAAGGTTACAGATGATACAATTGGAATCCAGCTTGAAGATGCCATCGATAACAACAGCAGCGTAAACGTCCCTCCTGTTTCAGAGGAGTCCAGCAGAGAGGCTGCTATGAAGACGAGACCTTACGGAATTGATTCTGCATTTGACGTAATCGAAGAAGATAAATATAATGAGATAGCAAGTGCCGCAGAGCAGGCTACAACAGATATCACAGATGTGATTGCTGGTTCAGAGACAAGTCGTTCACTGAATGCTGTTAAGGCTGATCCGACTGTCAGCGCCGCAGCAGCCGCATTTGCAAATATCAGAAAAACTGTCGAGGAATCTAAAGAAGAGCCTGTACAGACTGTTTCAGATGATGATATAGTATTTCCGTCAGGAATTGATAAATAAAATATTTCGGAGGACATAATGGAAGAAGCAGTAGTTTCTAAGAATTTTATAGAGCAGATCATTGATAAGGATCTTGCAGAAGGGAAATACGCGAAGATCGTTACAAGATTTCCGCCGGAGCCAAACGGTTACCTGCATATCGGTCATGCTAAGTCCATACTTCTTAATTACGGACTTGCCAAGGAATATAACGGCCAGTTCAACTTAAGATTCGATGATACAAATCCTACAAAGGAGAAGACTGAATTCGTTGATTCAATCGTTAAGGACGTTGAGTGGCTTGGCGCTGATTTCAGAGGCGAGATATTCTTCGCATCGAATTATTTCGACCAGATGTATGAAGCTGCTGTTAAGCTTATCAAGAAGGGCAAGGCTTATGTCTGCGACCTTTCTGCTGATGAGATCAGAGAGTACAGAGGAACTCTTACCGAGCCGGGCAAGAACAGCCCTTACAGGGACAGAAGTGTCGAGGAAAATCTTGAGCTTTTTGAGGCTATGAAGAATGGTGAATTCCCTGATGGTTCTAAGGTTCTCCGCGCGAAGATAGATATGAGCTCGCCAAATATCAATATGCGTGATCCTGTTATTTACAGAATTGCAAGGATGACTCATCATAATACAGGCGATAAGTGGTGCATCTATCCTATGTATGACTTCGCTCATCCGATTGAGGACGCTATCGAGGGCGTTACTCATTCAATCTGTACTCTTGAGTTCGAGGATCACAGACCTCTCTATGACTGGGTTGTTTCAGAACTTGAGTATGAGAACCCTCCAAAGCAGATTGAGTTTGCTAAGCTTTATCTTACAAATGTAATCACAGGTAAGAGATATATTAAGGCACTCGTTGAGGACGGCACAGTTGACGGCTGGGATGATCCGAGACTTGTAACTATCGCGTCACTCAGACGCCGCGGCTTCACACCTGAGGCACTTAAGAAGTTTATGGAGCTTATCGGTGTAAGTAAGAGCCAGGCATCTGTTGATTATGCTATGCTTGAGTATGTTATCAGAGAGGATCTTAAGACCAAGGTTCCTCGTATGATGGCTGTACTTGATCCTGTAAAGCTTGTTATTGACAATTATCCTGAGGGACAGACAGAGGAGTTCGATATTGAGGACAATCCTGATGATCCTGAAGCAGGTACAAGAAAGATCACCTTCTCAAGAGAACTTTATATTGAGAGAGAGGACTTCATGGAGGAGCCGCCTAAGAAGTATTTCAGACTCTTCCCTGGAAATGAGGTTCGTCTTAAGGGTGCATACTTTGTTAAGTGCGTAGACTTTGAGAAGGATGAGAACGGAAATATCACCGTTATCCACTGCACCTACGATCCTGCTACAAGATCAGGCAACAACTTCACAGAGAGAAAGGTTAAGGGAACCATTCATTGGGTAAATGCAGCTGATGCAGCTAACTGTACTGTCAGACTTTACGAGAACCTTGTTGATGAAGAGAAGGGCAAGCTTAACGAAGACGGTTCTATCAACTTCAACCCTGATTCTCTTACAGTTATCGAAAATGCAAAGCTTGAGGCTTCACTTAAGAATGCAGCTGCCGGAGAGAGCTTCCAGTTCATCAGAAACGGATATTTCTGCGTTGACAGCAAGGATTCGAAGGAAGGCGCACCTGTATTTAACAGGATAGTTTCTCTTAAGAGCAGCTATAAGCCTGCACAATAATTTGTCGGAAATTATCTGTATTTTTAGCGAGAAATTGCTATTGATTTTTGACATAAACCTTATTATATTAATTATTGATGTCGGAATTCTATGTTATATCGATGATTTTTTCAGCTTATTTTAAGGTATGACTAGGAATATGTAATTGAGCCAAGTAACACAGTGTTTGATTAATATAAGCGATATGAGTAAGAAGAAAAAGAAACAAAAGAAAAATGTTTATATTTTACTTACGAAGACCACCACGGTACCTTCGAGGGTGATCCATTTCTTTAAGAGAATGCCTTATGTTCATGTTTCTATAGCTCTTGATGAAAATCTTTATGAGCTTTACAGCTTTGCACGTAAGGGCGTTCGTAATCCTTTTAACTGCGGCTTCATCGATGAGGATATCAATTCGGGCATATTTGGCAGGGACGTTAAGACCAAATGCCAGGTGCTCCGACTCAGGGTGACAGATGCCCAGTACGAGGATATTAAGCAGGCTATCGAGATATTCAAGGCTGACAGAGAAAAATATAAATATAATTATCTCGGAGTTCTTTCGATTTACTTCCACCTTGGCTTTGAGAGGAAATACAAGTATTTCTGCTCACAGTTTGTTGACAAGGTGCTGCAGATGGGCGGCGTCGATCTCTTCGACAAGAAGCCTTCAAAGGTTATCCCTGATGATTTCAGGAACTGCGACAAGCTTGAGAAAACCTTCGAGGGTGAGCTCCATTCCTACAGGGATTATCTGAACGGCGGCATGACCGTTCCTCAGATGTATCCTTAATTTCCGGTTTGAAAAAGGGAAATACAAATAAATGAAAGTTATTATTGACGGCAAGGACTTAGTCCTTGCCGATTTATCAGATTTTGATATTAAACAGACTTTGGAATGCGGTCAGTGCTTCAATTTCGTCAGGACGGATGCGGGTACTGACAGTTCTTTTTGTGCATATAAGATAATTGCAGGCGGAAGAGTACTTTTTGTGTCTCAAACTATACATGGTGATCGTACTGAGGACAGCTCTTCCGGTTCATTAAAGAATAATATATCACGTGGTTGTGATCTGACATTATATGATACCTCTTTGGAAGATTATGAGATTTTCTGGAAGAGGTATTTTGATATTGAGACGGATTATGGCAGGATAAAGAAAGAGATCATCAAGGCCTGTCCGGAGCTTGAAGAGGTTATAAGAGAGAATCCGGGAATCAGGCTTCTGCATCAGGAGTATTTTGAAACGCTGATTTCTTTTATCATCTCGCAGAATAAGCAGATACCGCAGATCAAGGCGGTCGTGAGACAGCTATCTGAGATGGCGGGCAGAAAAATAGAAAGTGAAATAATAAAACTATATAAGAATTGTTTGATCAGTGATGATTTTCTGAAAAGAGAATCAAATTGCATTGATGATTTCAGTATCACATCATACTGTTTCCCGACGATAGAAGAAATGAACAGGCTGTCAGAGGACGATATCAGAGCCTGTAAGGCAGGCTTTAGAGCTCCGTATATTATGGATGCTGTCAGAAGAACTATCTCAGGAGAGATTACTGAAGATAGCTTCAAAGGTCTTTCAACCGATGAGGCAAGGCAGCTTCTTATGAAGATTAAAGGCGTTGGTGAAAAGGTTGCAAACTGTGTTCTTCTTTTCGGGCTTGGCAGAAGAGAAGCTTTCCCGGTAGATGTCTGGATGAAACGTATCATGGAAGATATATATTTCCATAAGGATACACCAAAGGATGTGATCGAAGCTTTCGCCACTGATCGTTTTGGTGAATATGCGGGCTACGCTCAGCAATATTTGTTTATTTACGGCAAGAACAAGCTGAAATAATTATCAATCAAAGACTATTATTATCGTATATGTAATCATATATATGGTTAATAGCATGAATCGTATTTTTCAGTAATCAGTTCACGATATTTTCACTAATATTTATCATATTTAGGCTTGATTTTTATTTATATATTGCTATAATGATAATTGTGTTAGCACTCAAGTTAAGTGAGTGCTAAATCATATAAAACAGGAGGAATGATAATATGAAGATTTCACCACTTGGCGACAGAGTTGTACTTAAGTCAGCAGAGGTTGAAGAAACAACTAAGTCAGGAATCATCCTTACAGGAAATTCTAAGGAAAAGCCTGTATATTCAGAGGTAGTTGCAGTAGGTCCCGGAGCTGTTGTAGACGGCAAGAAGGTTCCTATGGAAGTTAAAGTAGGACAGAAGGTTATTTATTCTAAATATGCCGGAACCGAAGTTAAATTCGGAGACGATGAGTATACAATCGTAAAGCAGGGCGACATCCTTGCAGTAGTTGAGTAGGAAAAGTTAGAGTATCAACCGTATATTATATTTGGTTGATCTTAGGAGGAGTTTAAAATGGCAAAAGAGATTAAGTACGGTGCTGAAGCTAGAAAGGCACTTGAAGCTGGCGTAAATCAGCTTGCAGATACAGTAAGAGTTACACTTGGACCAAAAGGAAGAAACGTTGTTCTTGACAAGTCATACGGTGCACCACTCATCACAAACGATGGTGTTACAATCGCAAAGGAGATCACACTTGATGATCCATTTGAAAATATGGGAGCTCAGGTAGTTAAGGAAGTTGCTACAAAGACAAATGATGTAGCAGGTGACGGTACAACAACAGCTACAGTTCTTGCGCAGGCAATGATCAACGAAGGTATGAAGAACCTCGCTGCAGGTGCAAATCCTATCGTTCTTCGTAAGGGTATGAAGAAGGCAACTGAGGAAGCTGTAAAGGCTATCACAGCTATGTCTAAGAAGGTTACTGGCAAGGATCAGATTGCTAAGGTTGCAGCTATTTCAGCTGGCGACGAAGAGGTTGGACAGCTTGTTGCTGACGCTATGGATAAGGTTTCTAAGGACGGTGTTATCACTGTTGAGGAATCTAAGACAATGCAGACAGAACTTGACCTTGTAGAAGGTATGCAGTTCGACAGAGGATATGTTTCAGCTTACATGGCTACAGATATGGAGAAGATGGTTGCAGAGCTTGATGATCCATACATCCTCATCACAGATAAGAAGATTTCTAACATCCAGGATATCCTTCCGCTTCTTGAGCAGATCGTTCAGAGCGGACGTAAGCTCCTTATAATCGCTGAGGATATCGAGGGTGAAGCTCTTACAACACTTATCGTAAACAAGCTTCGTGGAACCTTCCAGGTTGTTGGTGTTAAGGCTCCTGGTTACGGTGACAGACGTAAGGATATGCTTCAGGATATTGCAATCCTTACAGGCGGTACAGTTATTTCTTCTGATCTTGGCTTTGAGCTTAAGGATACAACAATGGATCAGCTCGGACGTGCTAAGTCAGTTAAGGTTACAAAGGAAAATACAACTATCGTTGATGGTCTTGGCAAGAAGGCAGCTATAAAGGATCGCGTAGCACTCATTAAGCAGCAGATCACAACAACAACTTCTGACTTCGACAAGGAGAAACTTCAGGAGAGACTTGCTAAGATGGCAGGCGGTGTTGCTGTTATCCGTGTTGGTGCAGCTACAGAGACAGAGATGAAGGAAGCTAAGCTTCGTCTTGAGGATGCTCTTAATGCAACAAGAGCAGCTGTTGAAGAAGGAATCATTTCAGGTGGTGGAGCAGCTTATGTTCACGCCATCAAGAAAGTTGAGAAGCTTGCTGCAACTCTTGAGGGAGATGAGAAGACCGGTGCAAACATCATCATCAAGGCTCTTGAGGCACCTCTGTTCCATATCGCTGCAAATGCAGGTCTTGAGGGAGCTGTAATTGTTAACAAGGTTAAGGAAGAGAAGGACGCTATCGGCTTCGATGCATACAAGGAAGAGTATGTAAACATGGTTGAGGCCGGAATCATCGATCCTGTAAAGGTTACAAGAAGTGCAATCCAGAACGCAACTTCAATCGCTTCAACACTCCTTACAACAGAGTCAGTTGTTGCTGATATTAAGGAAGATGCACCTGCTATGCCTGCAGGCGGAATGGGCGGTATGGGCGGAATGATGTAATCATCCGTTAAAACACACCTATAGCTAATAAATATATCAAAAACTCGTTTTCCGCTTGAATTATTTTTTGTATCGTATTAGTATGATGTGGAAATCGTGATTTAATGATGAGGTGATCAAGTGGATAACGAATTAATTAAGGAAAATGAGATAGATAAAACTGAGACAGTTGTTACTGAGACAGCTGAGGGCGTATCTTCTGAAGAAGATATTAATCTTGCTGAGGAAGCAAAAAAGCCTGTTACAAAGGATATGAATATTAAATATATCCTTAAACTCCATCCGCAGAGCTCTGTTATATTAATGAGTATAGGAATGGGCTGTATAACCTGCTTTGCTGCGGAAATGGAATCTCTTGCAGAGGCCTGCATAGTTCATGGACTTGATCCGGATGACGTTACAGAGTATCTGAACGCTGAACTTGGTCTGGCAACCCCTGTAGAGTCTGTTGAAGAATCTACTGAGGAAACTGCAGAATAGAGTGTTATTTATTTCATAATGTGTTATAATACAAGGCGGCAGTTTTGCCGCCTTGTGTCGTTTAACGAATATCTGACACGAGCCACCGAAAGATGGGGCACGCGACGCATTCGTATCTACACAGCAGATTGAAAAATTAAGGAGGATAACTATGTTTAAGACTACAGTTGGAATAGATGGAATGATGTGTGGTATGTGTGAAGCACATATGAATGATGCATTTAGAAAGGCCTTCGACGTTAAGAAGGTTAAAGCTTCGCGTAAAGACAAATGTGCAGAGATCATTTCAGAAACAGAGCTTGATGAAGATGCTGTTAAGAAGGCTGTTGAAGAAACAGGTTATACCTTTACTTCTTTTAGCTCAGAAGAATACGTTAAAAAAGGACTTTTCTCAAAATGAAAATAGGACTTATGGATTCGGGCATGGGCGGACTTTCCGTCCTGCATGAGGCATTTCACCTGCTTCCGAATGAGGAGTATTTATTCTATGCAGATGTGGATCATGTGCCTTATGGTCTGAAAAAGCCCGAGGAGATAATTTCATATACAACGGATATAGTGGAGTTCCTGATAAGTAAGGGCGCAGAAGTAGTGATCATCGCCTGCAATACCGCAACCAGTGTTGCAATAGAGAAGGTGAGAAAGCTCTACGACATCCCGATAATCGGTATGGAGCCGGCTGTAAAACCTGCAGTCCATAACAGCCATAATAAGAGAGTTATGGTCATGGCTACACCGGTCACTATCAGGGAGAATAAGCTTAAGACTCTGATAGATAAGGTTGATACAGAGCATTTGTGTGACCTTCTGCCTATGCCGCGTCTCGTCGAATTTGCTGAAAATGAAATGTATGAATCTCATGAGGCTTATGATTATGTGATTAAAGAGCTGAAGCCTTACGACCTTTCTGTATATTCCGAACTGGTGCTTGGCTGTACACATTTTAATTACTTCAAGCCTATTTATAGGAATCTCTTTGGAGATGAGATTGAGATTATCGACGGAAATAATGGAACCATCCGGCATCTTGCCGGAAAATGCGGTCTTACCATCGAGAATACCGACAAAAAATTAAAATATAAAGAGCCTACAGAGGTACTTACTCATCCAAAGGTTACTTACTATGCTTCAGGACGCCTTATCACTGATGAGAAGATGCTTACACATATCATGCGTATGCATAATCGTCTGGAGGAAGTTAGACATATTTAATAACATCTCGAAGTAACTGATCAAAAGAGATGTGGATCAGTAGAATGGTTTTATAATTAATGATAAGAGGAATAATATGAAAAGCTGGAAAGATAATATAAGAACTGTTGTACCTTATGTTCCGGGAGAACAGCCACAGGTAGACAGTATAATCAAATTAAATACAAACGAGAATCCTTACGGTCCGTCCGAAAGAGTTAAGAGCATAAAGCTTGATACAGATAACCTTCGTAAATATCCTGATGCAAAGTCATCACTTCTTGTTGATAAGCTTGCAGAGTATCACGGCCTTAAGCCGGAGCAGGTATTTGTCGGAGTAGGCTCTGATGATGTAATTTCAATGTGCTTTCTGACCTTCTTTAACTCGGATAAGCCTGTATTTTTCCCTGATATAACTTATTCCTTCTACGATGTCTGGGCTTCGGTTTACAGGATTCCTTACGAGCAGAAGCCTCTGGACGAGAACTACAACATCGTTAAGGAAGATTATATGCAGGATAACGGTGGAATCATCTTCCCAAATCCGAACGCGCCTACAGGAATACTTGTTGGTACTGATTTTATCGAGGATATCGTTAAGGCCAATCCATCATCGGTAGTAATAATTGATGAGGCGTATATTGATTTCGGCGGTGAGAGTGTGCTTCCTTTGATAGATAAATACGATAACCTTCTTGTTGTAAGAACTTATTCGAAGTCAAGATCCATGGCCGGTCTCAGAATCGGTTACGCTATGGGTAATGCTGAGCTGATCAAATACCTTAACGACGTTAAGTATTCCGTGAATTCATATACAATGAATATGCCTTCGCTGATCCTTGGTTCTGCGATCATAGATGATGAGGAATATTTCAGAACAACTTTAGCTAAGATAATCTCCACGAGAGATAAGTTTAGTGCGGATCTTGAGAAGCTTGGCTTCACAGTGCTTCCTTCAAAGTCAAACTTTGTATTTGCTTCTCATAAGACAGTTCCTGCAACAGAAATATTTGAGAAGCTAAAAGAGAAAAATGTTTATGTAAGACACTTTAGTGCACCGAGAATAGATAATTTCCTCAGAATAACTATCGGTACAGATGAAGAGATGACTAAGGTTGTCAGCTTATTGGAAACAATTTGTTGCGCAACAAATTGATGACCTTGCTGATTTGACAAGACCAAGATATGACAATATAATAATTTAAGGCGGGCTGTTATCGCCCGCCTTTTTCACTCATTTGGCCTACGCACAGGGCCGCCCCGTTTATGCATATATTTTCAAGTATATTTAAAAATAGGAGAAAAGATATGGATAAACAAGCAGTTATAGAAAGAGTCTGTGAGGAGATAAGAGAAAGACTCGGAGACAAATACGATATCGAGGATATCAGATTAGAGAAAAACAAAAAGAATAACGGTATAATTGCCGAAGGAATTGTGGTTAAGATCAGAGGCTGCAATACGATGCCCTGCATCTATACAGACAGGATACTTCAGGTCAGTGATGAGATGCTTCTTGATAAGGCTATTGACAGGCTGATCAACGAGCTTGGAAAGGCGATTGAGAACTCCTTAAATGCGGAACTTTCATCGGATATCAGGCTTGAGAAATCGAGAGACAGGATCATCCTTGCACTGGTAAATAAGGAGAAGAACAGTGAGCTCCTTGAGGGCTGCCCGCATATTGATTTTAATGACCTTGCCATCACCTTCAGGCTGCATTTCAAGCTGAGCGGTTTAAATGCAAGTTCACTTATCGACAACTGTCTGGCAAATGCATGGGGGCTTAATACAGAAGATCTGTGGAATCTAGCTATAGAGAATTCAGCGCGTGATTTTCCTGCCCGTATCGAAAGGCTTGATAAGATGCTCATCAGAATGGGCGGAGCCATGATGGCAAGAGAACCGGGAGTGATGGACAATCCTTTCTTTGTAGTCACAAACAGCAGTATGTTTTTCGGCGCTTCAACGCTGCTGTACAAGGAGGTTCCGGAGGATATCTACAGAGCTTTCGAATCGAACTATTACATACTTCCTTCAAGTGTAAATGAGCTGATAGTTATTCCTGAATGTGTCTGCAATGACAGAGATCTCCTTAAAGGAATGGTAGAGAGTGTCAACTATTCACTGGAAAGTCCGACAGAATATCTTTCTGATTCGATATATTACTATGATCATGACAGAAATGTAATCAGCATAGCATAATATATCTTACCGCTAAAACTAAAATTTATTAAGTTTTCCTTGAAATATTCATTTGCCGGTACTATAATATTTTTTGTGTTAAAAAACACAAAAAGATTTTTGGAGGGAAATTAATATGGCAAAGGGAACTGTTAAGTGGTTCAATAACCAGAAGGGTTATGGCTTCATCACAGATGAAGAAGGCAAAGATGTATTTGTACATTTTTCAGGCCTTAACATGGAAGGTTTCAAGACCCTTGAAGAGAATCAGGCTGTAGAGTTTGATGTTTCTGATGGAGCAAAGGGACCACAGGCTACTAATGTTACGGTGATCAAATAGTTAACTATTATAGATATGATTAACACGATTATCGATTAGCAAGTCGATTGAAGAAGAGCTGCATTATGTGCGGCTCTTTCTTATTATTATTTAACAAAACAAACAAGGTTTTTTGTTAAAAATCAACAATTATTATTTGACAAATCGCTGTACGTTTAATAAAATGATACTTAGTGGTATAATGTTTACTCGGGGGTAACAGTTTTGGTTGAAGATTATATTTCAAAGAAAGACAGGATCATATCTACGGCCATTGATATAATCAGTGAGTCGGGACTTTCTGCACTTACAACTAAAAATATAGCCTTTAAGGAAAATATGTCCGAAGCGCTTCTATACAAGTATTATGGCAGTGTTGATGAAGTGCTCAAGGATGTTGTTGATTATTATTTCAAGTTCGATAAAGGCATCAGAGCAACTGTAAGCTCAAAGGATTCCGGATACATCGAGAAGATAAAAGCTTACGTTGATTCCTATGCAACCTATTATGATAATTATTACGCTTTGTCGGTTATCATGCTTCAATATGAAGAGCTTCTTCATAACCCTGTCACGAGAGATAAGGTTGCTGAAGCGACACTGGCAAGACGGACCTATATAGAATCGTTGTTCCAGGCTGCGATCGATGCAAAAGAGATCAAGGGAGACATCCCGGCAGAGCAGCTTGCAGTACTTTTGACAGGCATGATATATCAGCTTACTCTTGGCCGAAGATATGTATTTAAAAAGATCACATTCCAGGCTGAGCTTAATGATTTTCTTGCACGTATGATTAAAGTACTTATTATTGATTGATTGGAGGTATAGATAAATGAAGGTTTTAGTTGCTGAAGACGATATGGCGAGCGGAAAGTTCCTTACCAAGCTTCTTACCAAATACGGTGAGGTAGTTCTCGCAAGGGATGGTATAGAAGCTGTGGACAGCTTTGTTAAGGCTGCGACATCAAACAGTAAATTCGACCTCGTATGTCTTGATATCATGATGCCGAAGATTGATGGCTACAAGGCTCTTGAGTCTATCAGGAATGCCGAGAGAAAGCTTGGTATCCCAAGAATTTCAAGATGTAAGATAATCATGATCAGTGCGCTTGATGAGGGCTTTGATTCTTCATATGCAAGTGATGATTATGATGAGTATATCTGCAAGCCGATAGATATTGTTAAGTTTGACAGTATTATAAAGAAAATGGGATTAGTAGATTAAAATAATGGATATATTTGATTTTATGAGAACTGAGAAGAGTAAGGGTGACTCTCCCCTTGCAAGAAGGCTCAGACCGAAGAATCTCGATGACATAGTCGGTCAGGAGCATATACTTGGAAGGGATAAGCTGTTATACAGGGTCATCAAGGCTGATAAACTCAGTTCTATTATTTTATACGGACCTCCGGGAACCGGCAAGACGAGCCTTGCTATGGTAATTGCAAATACGACCAGCTCTTTCTTTAAGGAGATTAACGCAACAACCTCCGGTAAGAAGGATATGGAAGAGGTTGTTAAGCTTGCAAAGGATAATCTCGGCATGTATGGCAGGAAGACCATACTTTTCGTGGATGAGATTCATAGATTTAACAAGGCTCAGCAGGATTTCCTCCTTCCTTATGTTGAGGATGGAACGGTAATACTTATTGGTGCGACCACGGAGAATCCATATTTTGAAGTAAATAATGCTCTGATCTCGAGATCAAACGTATTTTACCTTAAACCGCTTTCGGCTGAGGATATAAAGGTTTTGATCAAGAGGGCTGTATATTCCGAGGAAGGAATGGCGGCCTATAATGCCGAGATAACGGATGAAGCTGCTGATTTTCTTGCAGATATGGCCGAGGGCGACGCGAGACATGCTCTTAATGCTGTTGAACTGGGTATACTTTCAACCGAAAGGGATGAGAAGACCGGCAAGATCATAATCGACCTTAAGGTTGCCGAGGAGTGTATCCAGAGGCGTTCCATCAGATACGAGAAGGACGGTGATAATCATTACGATATCATTTCAGCCTTCATCAAATCTATGAGAGGTTCTGATCCGGATGCTGCAGTTTATTATCTTGCCAAGATGATATACGCCGGCGAGGATGTGAAGTTCATTGCGAGACGCATCATGATATGCGCTTCTGAAGACGTTGGAAATGCGGATCCGAACGCAATCGTTGTTGCCACTGCCTGCGCTCAGGCTGTTGAAAGAGTCGGCTATCCTGAATCACAGATAATACTTGCTCACGCAGCAACCTATGTTGCGACTGCACCAAAGAGCAATTCTGTTGTGAATGCAATTTACAGCGCCATGGACGCTGTTAAAAAATACGGTAATGCCCATGTTCCTGACCATCTCAGGGATGCGCACTATAAAGGAGCTAAGGAACTTGGACATACTGGTTATAAATACGCCCATGATTATCCAAACCACTATGTGGATCAGCAGTATTTACCTGACAATCTGGTGGATGAGCAGTTTTACATTCCTTCCGATAATGGACACGAGAAAGAGATCAAGGAATGGTTCAGGAAGATCAAGGGCGAAGGAACAGAGGAATAAGCTTTGAACGTAAATAATACAAACAATAATGATTCAAAATACAGCAAGGGCTCGAGAGTTCTTGCAATGATAACGGTAATACTGATCGTTGCCCTGGTCATGGCTGCATTTGTCTGCGCTATAATCGGCAGCAAGCTATATCTTGGACTTCTTTTTGCCGCGATCATCGTTCCTTGCGTCATCTACGTTATAATCTGGGTTAGAGGCGTTCTTGATAATGCTTACGGCAGGAAGATAGTTGATAAAAAGGATGAACTGACAGAAGATGTTGCATCTGAGGAGAAGCAGGATAAAGCGTAAGATCGTTATTTAGGGGGAAACTATATGAAATTGATCGATAAGTTGGTAATAGGTGGAAGTGCTGTGGCGGCTCTTACTTTCCTGGAAAGTGCAAGAGAGCTTAGATCACTTACCGTCAGAAATATCAAACTAAATAATGATATGACTGAAAGCAAGCCGGTAAGGCTTGCTTTTATTGCAGATTTTCATGAATCGCTTGAAGGTAAGATGAACAGCAGGATCGCCGATGCAATTGCTAAAGCTTCACCGGATCTGATACTTATAGGCGGTGATATGCTTGACGGTTACAGGAAATCGGAGGAGCTTCCGTCGGTAGATCTGATCGACAGGCTTTACAGAATAGCTCCTGTGGTTATGGCTCCGGGCAATCATGAGAAGAAGGCTGAAACAAAGGTTTATGTGAATAATACACTTTTATATGACAGGTTCATGCAGGGAATAGAGGACAAGGTTCACTATCTGAAGAATAAATCGGAAGTATTCTCTATAAACGGACGATGGATCAGAATATTCGGTTTGGATCTGCCGCTTGAGTATTTTAAGAGAAGAGAAGAAAAGACGCTTTCTGTGGAAGATATCATAGGTTACATCGGATATCCTGAGGAACAGGATAATGTATTTAATATACTTATGGCTCATAATCCGGAGTATTTTGAAAGCTATGCGGAGTGGGGCGCAGAGCTTACACTTTCCGGGCATTTTCACGGTGGAATAGTGAATCTTCCTATAATAGGCGGAGTGATATCGCCGAGACTGAATGTATTTCCTAAGTATACAAAGGGTCTTTACAGAAGTGAAAAGCATCCGGACAAAATGATGTATCTGACCAGCGGACTGGGTCAGCATTCTCTTAGGATCAAGATAAATAATATTCCTGAGATAATTATCATCGACCTGTGATTACGTGTCGCGGTTTGAATTTAGGTGCATGATCGCAGATGATATACGTTAATTCACAAGGCAAAAAACTGTGTCATTATTTTGTATTATGTGATATGATTTTGATATATTCGGGAGGCGTATTTGTATACAATATCATCAGATGAATGATTATGTGTATAATACGAAAATATAGTATTTGGGAGGTTTTGCTATGAAGAGAATCAGTGGTTTTGTTAAGGGTGTAAATCTTGGTGGATGGCTTTCGCAGTGCGCGGAATATACATACAACCATTATGATACTTTTATTACTGAAAATGACGTAGACAATGTTGCGCGCCTTGGTTTTGACCATGTCCGTGTACCTGTTGACTACAATGTTATAGAGAGAGGCGATAACGATTATATCGAGGAGGGCTTCAAGTATATCGATTCCTGTGTTGAATGGTGCAGAAAGAATGGTCTTAAGATGATCATCGATCTTCATAAGACTTACGGATATTCGTTTGATCCACTTGATAATATCGACAGAGTTGATTTCTTTACAAACGAAGCAAATATTCAGAGATTCATCAATCTTTGGAAATACATCGGCGCAAGATATGCTGCATGCAGCGATTTTGTATGCTACGAGCTCCTTAACGAGATCATAAAGGATGAGGTTGCTGAGGACTGGAACAAGGTTGTTATGAGAACAATCCCTGCGATCAGAGAGGTTGCTCCTGATTCAATGATCATCTTCGGTGGCGTAAGATATAACAGCATTACATCTGTTCCGATGCTGGTAGATCCTAAGGATGATAAGGTAATCTACACCTTCCATTGCTATGATCCGCTTATCTTTACACATCAGGCAGCTTACTGGGTTGATGGCATGCCAAGTGATTTCAGGATCGGATATCCGGGAACGATCGAAGAGTATAGAGAGAAGAGCCTTATGCTTACTCAGGAGCTTGGCGGCGCTCTTTATACACAGGATTTCAAGCAGTTTGGTCCTGACTTCTTCGAGCAGCTTTTCGAGCCTGCGCTCAAGATCGCTGAAGAGAGAAATATTCCTCTTTACTGCGGCGAGTATGGCGTAATCGACCAGGCTGATCCTGAGGATACAGTAAGATGGATGAAGGATATCAATACTGTATTTGAGAAATACGGTATCGGTCGTGCATACTGGAACTACAAGGAGAAGGATTTCGGTCTCGTAAGTGGACATTATGATTCGGTTATGGACGGAATGATGGCTGCAATGTAGTCGTAATGCAGTGTTTTATTAAAATGCTAATTACACATTATTTGTGAGAGAATCTAAGGCTGTGGTGTTATATCACAGCCTTACTTTTGTATACAGATTTTGTATAGCCTTTTGGAGGTATTTTGTTGCAAAACAGGCCGAAATAGAATAATATAAAAAAGATTATATGAAATCATAGGGAAAAGTGTTTATTGGGGAAATTGTATGGAAAATGAGGAGATAAAAAACGCCGAAAGCGAAGCTCTTGAAAGCGAAGCTCTCGAAAGTGACGAACCATATGTAGATGTGGCGGCTTTCGAGACGGTAAAAAAGAAGAAGCACATCATCAGAAAGATCATGTTGGGGCTTGGAATACTCGTGGTCATCGGCTACAGTGTAATGACGTATCTGGCATATAAATATTTCGCGCCGGGAACGCATATCAATGGCAAGGATTATTCCTTCAAAAGCTATGATGAGGTTCTTGAGGACGTAAATACAGCTTATGATGATTACACTCTGACGCTTCGTTTCAGGAACGGAGAGGATACCTTCACTAAGGACGAAGCCGGACTTAAGGTTACAGCCGAGAAGGATATAAAGAGGATCAAGAAGAATCAGAATCCTTTCCTCTGGTTCACTTATCTCTGGAGTGATAACGAAACGGCTGGTTTTGAGTTTTCTGTCGACAAAGATGCTCTTATGGATTCGATAGAGAACAGCATATACCTTTCGCCTTCTAAAATGAAGAAGCCGGAGGAGCCATCGATCGTATTTAACAAAGAAAAGGGCATAGCTGAGATCGTGGAGGGCGACGAAGGAACGCTTCTTGATAAATTCGGCGTATTTTTGCTTTGCTACAAGGCGGTTGATGAGAGGAGCAGCTTCGTTGATATCAAAAACAGCGACTGCTATATCAAACCTGTATTTTTCTCGGATTCACCGAGGATAGTAAATACAGTTAACCGTATCAATCATTATCTGAGTGCGAAGATCACATATCTCTACGGTTCGCTGGAGATAGAGCTTTCGCCGGAGAATATATACAACATACTTTCAATCTCAGATGATTATTCTGTTTATCTGTCGAAGGAGAAGGTTAGGCAGTTTGTAAGCAATCTTTCGAGCGAGTATGACACCTACGACACCTACAGAACCTTCAGAACTCATGACGGCAAGAAATACAGAGTTAACAGCGATGAATACGGCTATCAGATAGATATCGATAAGGAGGCTGACCTTCTTTATATAAATATTTCCGGTGGAGAGACTGTCGAGCGTGAGCCTGAGTTTCTTCATAAAGGCTATAAATACGATAAAAAGAAGGATGATATCGGCGGCAATTATGTCGAGGTAGATCTTTCAAAGCAGAAATTATATCTATATATTGACGGTCAGATGGTTCTTGAATCAGACGTTGTTTCAGGTGATATGAGTCTCGGACATGGTACGCCGGGCGGCTTGTACAATGTGGACGGAATGTATTACAAGGTGGTTCTTACGGGAGATGATTATGAGTCGCCTGTAACCTACTGGATGCCTTTCAACAGGGATATCGGCCTTCATGATGCAACCTGGAGAAGCTATTTTGGCGGAGACATCTACAAGTCGAACGGTTCTCACGGTTGTGTGAATCTTCCTTACGATGTTGCGCAGGTGATCTATTATAATATTGAACCGGGCTTTCCGGTTGTCCTTTATTGGGAGGATGAAATAACAAGATGACAGAAGTAAGTAAAAATACAGCTTTTTCTGAGATAGAAAGGGCATATGAATATCTGCAGGAGAAGCTTTCAGGAAGAGAAAAACCTATTCTTGGTTTGGTTCTTGGATCAGGCCTTGGCGACTTCGCAGAAAACATCACAGATCCTTTTGTAGTATCATACAGTGATATTCCGGACTTTCCGACCTCCTCGGTGGAAGGTCATAAGGGCTGTTTTATATTTGGAAGAATAGGAGAAGTGCCTGTGGTCTGTATGCAGGGCAGAGTACATTATTACGAAGGCTACACGATGCAGAAGGTTGTCATGCCTGTCAGGCTGATGTGCAGACTCGGCATAGAAAAGCTGATCCTCACAAATGCTTCAGGCGGCATCAGAGATGATCTTGATCCGGGTGATCTGATGATAATCACTGATCAGATAACAAGCTTTGTGCCATCACCTTTGATCGGGCCGAATTATGAAGCGGGTCCAAGGTTCCCGGACATGAGCAATGTTTACGATACTGATCTGGTTGAAAAGATTAAAGCTGCCGCATCAGACTGTGGCGTAGAAGTAAAAGCGGGTGTTTATCTTCAGACAACCGGTCCGAATTACGAAACTCCTGCCGAGATAAGGCTTTACAAAGCACTTGGCGCAGATGCGGTCGGAATGAGTACAACTGTTGAAGCAATGGCTGCTGTACACGCCGGTGTTAAGGTTGCAGGCATCTCCTGCATCACCAACAAAGCTGCCGGCCTTAGCGACACCCACCTGTCCCACGAAGACGTTCAATCAACAGCCGACAAGGCCAAGGCCGGTTTTACTAAGTTGTTGTTGAAGACAATCGAAATAATCTAAGTGTTATATTTTTTTAATAAACAGCTTGATGACAGGATATGCTCTCGAAAGCGTATTTTGCTACAAATGAGAGAGTATTTCCTGTTTAGAGCGTACAATTTACAGGAAGTTATATATGAACAGAGAGCAATTTAAACAATTAGTAAATTCACAGATTCTGGTTCTTGACGGCGCAACCGGAACCAACTTGATGAAGGTCGGCATGCCTCTCGGCGTCTGCCCTGAAAAATGGATACTTGAGCATCCGAAGAAGCTTATGGATCTTCAGACCTCATTCATTGAGGCCGGATCAAACATCGTATACGCACCAACATTTACATGTAACAGGATTAAGCTTGCAGAATATCATCTTGAGGATGAGACTGTAAGAATGAATAAAGAGCTTGTGGCACTTTCAAAGGAAGTCATCGCAAGAAATAATTTCAGAGGCTATGTAGCCGGCGATATGACCATGACCGGTAGACAGCTTTATCCGATCGGGGATATCAAATTTGATCATCTTGTGGAGGTTTATAAGGAACAGGTAGCAGCTTTGATTGAGGCCGGTTCCGATCTTATCGTCGTCGAAACTATGATGAGCCTTCAGGAGACAAGAGCTGCAGTCATAGCTATCAGAGAAGTTTCTGAAGAAATCCCTGTGATCGTCAGCATGACCTTTAACGAGGATGGTAAGACTCTTTATGGTACACCTCCTGAGGTTGCTGTGGTTGTGCTTCAGGGTCTTGGAGCTGATGCAGTCGGCATCAACTGCTCAACCGGTCCTGAAGAAATGATCCCTCTTGTTGAAAAGATGAAAAAATACGCTGAAATACCTGTATTTGCAAAGCCAAACGCAGGTATGCCGGAGCTTGTAGATGGAAAATCAGTATATCTGATGAAGCCGGAGCATTTTGCAGACTGTGCAAGAAAGCTTGTTTACGCAGGTGCTTCCTTTGTCGGTGGCTGCTGTGGTTCAGATTGCAGACATATTGAAAGACTTAAGCGTGAGGTCAGAGCGCTCAGCACACCTCATATTAATGAAACTCACAGAAGGACTCTCTGTTCAGAAAGTCAGCTACCCCGATAGTAGAACATCTTTAGTTCGTCTGTGATGATAAAGGGAACGATATCGTTGGCTAAGCATTCCTTGAACATCAACAAGCGACCAACACGGCCATTTCCATCTTGAAAAGGATGGATTTGCTCGAAACGAACATGGAAATCAAGAATATCCTCAAATGACTTCTGGCGATTGTGATTATAATCCGTCAGCAAAGCCTTCATTCGCTTATGCACTTCCTCTGGAGGACAAGTTTCCTGACCTCCAACTTCATTAGGCAAACGCTTATAGTCGCCTACTACAAACCAATCCTTGCGACTATCCGATGTTCCTGTCTTCAACAACAAATGGAGTTGCTTGATAAAAGCCTCCGACAATCGTTCCTCCGTATGGTCTATGATAAAGTCAATACAACGGAATT
>JAEEGF010303028.1_pt1 | contig 26874 bp, 15 predicted proteins | sample 9134171 | NCBI WGS metagenome assembly JAEEGF01 (sample SAMN16246542, study PRJNA631951) | gut metagenome | biome: gut microbiome; feature: rumen; material: AP-attached | host: Bos | place: Iran: Karaj | collected 2018-10 | reverse complement strand
TTTTCCATAACGAGTCTTTCCTTTTTCCTTATCTCGTTTTCAAGCGAATCGCAGTTGTATTCACGGTTACCGATAGGTTTGTCGAGATCATTGTTAAGCTGCATCTGCATGGTTTTCAATGCCTCGTAATCGGAAATCAGTGAACTATTGCCGCTTTCCATAATTATGTTTGTCACACTGATTTCAGAGGCGAGCAACAAACCTTTGGTGATTAGTTCTACATCATACGATGTTTTTGTCGCCATGGTGTCTTCGGGCAATTGTGACATATATATAATGTTGCATTGGATAAATTGCCTGTTGGCATTCCAGTATGCTTCGCGTTCATGGGCAGTCATAAATGAAAAGTTACTGCACAGATGGCTTTTGCGCTTGTCGATGGCGAGTTTATTGTACATTATGGCTTTATTGTAGTCTCCCATTTGATAATATGTGTTGCCGAGATTAGTTAGCAACATTTCATATCTGGGATGATTCTCACCCAAAGTCCTTTTTGTTATTTCCAGTGCTCGCGTATAACATTTCAATGAATTTTGGTAATCTTTCAGTTCCTTATATACAATCCCAATATTATTAAGCGACAATATATAGTCGGGATGGTCTTCGCCTAAAATCTTTTTTCTAACATTCATCGCTTGCTCATGATATTCCAACGCATCTTGATATTCTTTCATATCAACAAACAAATTGGCTATACCAGACAACGACCCAGCATAGTTAGGATGATTCTCGCCATAAATCTTTAGCTCTATTTCCAATGCTTTTATAAGATAATCCACGGCGTTCCGATTGTCTCCCAAATCATGATATAGCAATCCAACATTATGAAGCGATGCAGCATAGTCGGGATGATCTTCGCCAAGTGTCTTTTTTCGTATTTCCATAGCCTGTATATTGTATTTCAAGGCATTCTGGTAGTCATCCATATTCATATAAACAACGCCAATGTTATTAAGAGCATCTGCATATTCAGGATTATTCTCGCCATACAACCCCCTACGGAAATCCAATACTTGCGTATAATATTTCAGGGCAGTCTTGTAGTCGCACAGATTATCATATACCATTGCAATATTATTAAGCGCAGATATGTATTCGGGATGATTCTCACCATAAAACTTTTTCAGAATTTCAATCGACTGCGTATAATACATTAAAGCATTCTTATAGTTCCCCATATCCATATATGCAAGCCCCATATTGTTAAGCGGGATAGCACAATTTACATGCTCGTCTCCAAAAATCTTTTTGTTTATTTCCAGTGCCTGCATAAAATATTTCAGTGCTGTTATGTAGTCGCATTTATGATAATAAACTAGACCGATCTTATTAAGTTCTTTTGCATAGTAAGGATGCTCCTTCCCATTTGCTTTCCCTATTATTTCCAATGCAAGTTTATGATACTCCATAGCATTACGATGGTCTTCCTTGTCAAGGTATAAATTACCTATATCGCTCAATGCTTTTGCATATTCGGAATTGCTTTCTCCCCAAAACTTCCTTTTGATTTCCATTGCTTGGGTATAATATTTTATAGCCTCCTGATAGTTTGCCATGCTTTTATATAGAGCAGCTATACTTGTAAGCGATATGGCATAAATGGGATGTTCTTCGCCCAGTGTCTGCTTGCGAATATCGGCGGCTTGCATATAACATTTCAAAGCGTTCTTATAGTCTGCCATTTTCAAATAGGCATCACCAATATTGTTTAGGCTTTTGGCATATTCGGGATGATTCTCCCCATATACCTTTTTACATATTTCCAATGATTGTGCAAGATATTTCCTTGCAGTCTGGTACTCGCCCATATTTTCATAAGTAACACCTATATTATTAAGCAAGATTGAAATGTCAATAGAATTTTCAGGACATACTTTGCTTTTTATTTCCAACGACTTCTGGTAATATTTTAATGCGTTGGAGTTATCCTCTTTCGATATATATATATTACCTATATTGCTAAGCGCAGTTGCATATTCGAGCGAATTTTCACCATTATTCTTCCTATCATATTCTAGCACCAGCTGATAATATTCCATTGCCGTTTTATAATCTTCCAGTTTTTCATAAACGGCACCGAGATGGTGCAATGACTCAATGTAATCGGGAGAATTCACTCCGGGAGTCATTTTCCTTATTTCCAATGCCTGCTGATGATATTTCAAGGAGGTTGTGTAGTCGCCAATATTATAATATCCAACGCCTATGGCACTGAGCGCTTTTGCATAATCTTCAGGGTTGTCTTCGGATCCTTTTGGCGTTTTTAGATAATATTTCAAAGAGTTATAGTAGTCGCCCTTGTCGTAATACAGTTTTCCGATTTTGTAGACTGTTTTCGAATAGTCGACACTCATATTTCCATTTTTCTCTAGTATTTCTTCAAGCTGAGTTAAATAGTTCATTGCGTTTGGAATGTCCTTCGTGGCATAATATGCATTGGACACCAAGGTAAGAAGATATATGTATCCGTCATTTTCCTCGCCATATAGCATTTTCCATGTTTCCATTGCCGGAACATTATATTTCAATGAGCCTCGATAATCCTCAAAATAATAATATGAATATCCGATCATGGCAAGCAGATTCACATATTTGGAAGATGTCTTGTCGAAAGTGTCTACTATTGTTAGAGCATATTTCAATGTGTTTGGGTAGTCGTCCATTTTGTAATACATTAAGCTGATGTTGAAAACTGTCTGTATATACTCTGGATCATTCTCTCCAAGGGTGTTTTTTTGTACATCTCCCAGTTTTATGTAATATTTCAATGCGTTCTGATTGTCTTTTATGGTATAATATGTAGATGCTATGTTGTCCAATGTTGATGCGTAGCTGGAATGGTTTGTTCCGAGTGTCTTCTCCTTGATTTCCAGAATCTCCAGATAATATTTGATAACATTTTGATAGTCTTCCAGTTCCTTGCAGATGGAGATAATGCTATTTAGTGTTCTCATGTAGTCGGCGTGTTCGATTCCTACGACTTTTTTTCGAACGTCCAACGCTTGAACCAAGTAATTAAAAGCATTCTGGTACTCATTCATCTTTTCATATTCAAGACCAACCTGACTGAGCAGTGCCGCATATTTAATATTTTCAGTTCCATTGAGACCTCCATAGACATCCTTTGCAATGATGTAACAATTCACGGATTTCTGATGTTCACCATTTTTTGAATATGCATACGCCATATTGTAAATAGCCATGGCATAATATGCGTTATTACCATTATCTACCTTCTTGGCGAGTTCTGCGGCTTCGCCATACATAGCAATTGCTTCATTGTATTTTTGAGCATTACAATAGCTGTCTCCCACTTTTTTTATGGAGTCCACCCTGTTGTATATCGCGGTAGCATCGGTTTGAGAAAACAACAGGTTGCACAAAAGAGCGAGAATTGTGAGTGATAATATTTTCTTCATGGCGGTTAAGTTTCTTGGTTTTCTGGGCTTGAAGGCTCAAAGGCTAACAGGCTGACAGCCAATCGACTTTTAGCCTTTCCTTCTTTTAGCCTTTTTGCCCAATAAAATAAATCCCTTTGCATCTTGTCAGTCAAATCGTAAATCGTCAATCTAAAATCGTAAATCACTTTTCGTTTCCATCCAACATTATAAATGCTGCCCAGAATCTCGGATTTTCGAAACCTTTTGTCTCCTTCAATGTGCGCTGAGCCTTCAGGAAAGCTTCTCGCTTCGACATTCCTGCCATCAGATTTGAGTAGAACTCGGTCATCATCAACTGCGTGGCATTGTCATCAACCGACCAGAGGCTCATTATGAGCGTATGCACACCTGCTTTCTTGAATCCGCGCTGAAGTCCGAAAACGCCTTCGTCGGTAATCTCGCCAAGTCCAGTCTGGCAAGCGGAAAGAACTACCATGTCAGCATCACGCAAGTCCATATTGCTTATCTCCTTTGCAGTGAGCACGCCATCCTCAACGCCCTCAGGAACTGGTCGGTTTGTCCAAATGTTGTTGGCACCAGCAAGCATAAGTCCCGACAAGTTGAGCGACTGCTCTGAATTGAGAATAGTATCGGCAGGAACATAAAATCCGTGTGTTGCAATATGCAAAAGCGAAACCTTATTCCCCGACAAGTTCTTGAACGATTCTTCGTTGGCAGCCTCGCCTATATGCATGTCGACCTTGATTTTTCCGGCTTTAAGTTTAGCATTAATGGTTTCTACCTCGGTTTTGGTGCCTGGCAGATAACTCAAACTCGTCCTTTCCTCATCCCTACTGATGTCGGCAAATGAATTATATGATGCGGCTCTCGTTCCAAAGCGTTCGCTTTCGCGCTTCATGGATGCAGGATCGGAATCGTAGCTTATGCCACCATACAGCACTGCCTCGTCAAATGGACGCGGCGAATAGTCCATGGCAAGGAAGCGTGTGGAAGATACGCGGTAAATTTCGTAGATGTCCGAAATTGACTTTGAGGAATTAACCATTGCATACTCTATCGCTACCTGATGCAGTAAGCCTGTCGGTGCGAAATATATGCGTGCGTTGGGCGTGAAATACTTTTCCAGAGGTTTCCAAATTGCATTGTACAAGTCGGTGGATGTATATACGCCCATGCGTCTGTCGCGCAAAACTGTTGCGCCGCGGTCATCTGATGGCTTTTCGGGCATAACGCCTGTGCGCAAAAGTCTTTGCAAGTCCTTTTCGGAACATAGCGGAACAAACATCGGCGATTTCATAAACTTGTTAACCAAAAGTGCGGCGTAGCGGGTCTCGGAGGAATCGACCTCGAATCTTGTAAATTCGACAGCCACATCGCCCTTGCGCATTGCCGACTGCACATCTTTCCATGTAAGTCCGATTGATGCATTGAAGCCTCCATATTTCTCGACCCTAGCAACAAGGTCACGCTCTGTGGCATTTATTTCCTCCTTCAGTTTGCGGCAGTCGATGTATCTGTCCTCAACCGGCATTTCGTAAGCTTTACCCAGCTTGTCCTTCATGGAAATAAGTTCCGCATAATCGGAAATAAGAGCAGAATCGCCACTTTCGTAAACAGAACGCGTAAACTCAATATCGGATGTCAGCAACAAGCCCTTGGTAATCAACTCGGCATTGTAGGCTCCGCTCGAAATCACACCATTGTTCGACAATTTGCTTCCGCAACGAAGTATGTGCTGGCTCATGTCCTTGTTTTTCTCCCAGTACATTTCGCGTTCGGCAGATGTAAGGAACGAAAAGTCGTTTGCAAGATGCTTCCTGTTTATTTCCATTGCTTCGGAGAAACTTTCTGCAGCCTTGTTGTAGTCGCCCATCGCAAAATATACATCACCTATGCCGTTGAGTGTTTCTGCATAAGTCGGATGCTTGTCGTCGTAGATGTTATGAAAAATGGAGAGAGCATCGTTGTAATTTTTCAGAGCCTTGTCGTATTCTTTCTTCGACTTGCAAGCTGATGCTATATCGCAAAGCGTTGTAGCATAATACGAACTATTTTCTCCGTATATTTCCTGATTTATCGCAAGGCATTTCTCGAAAAGCGACATTGCTTCGTCGTACATCCCTAGCATAGTATATGAAGAGCCTTTGTTTTCGTATAGCATAGCATATTGAGTAGGTGCGCTGCCTTGTATTCTGTCCAACATTTCAAGAGCATCATCGTAATAGTCGATTGCTTCCCTGTGTTTTCCAGTTTTCTTGCAGAAATTTCCAAGGTTGTTGAGCGTCTGAACTTCAGCATAGGTATCAACTCCCTGATAAACCCTTATCGACTCCTGCGCCAAAATATAGCACTTGTATGCGCGGTCGTAATTTCCAACGGTCATATATGCATTGCCAAGCAAATTGCATATTTCAGCACAAATATCGCTATCAACATAAGTGTATTCAAAGCGCTTGAATTCGGGTTCAAGGCAACCGATAACCGAAACATATTCGCCCATTTCGGCGTAGGTGGATGCCATTGCATATTTCGTGGCGAAATAATTATCGCTTATCTCATTTTCAGCGAAATGCGACATCAAATAGTCGTAATACTCAAATGCCTTGTCGTAGTTGTGAAGCGAAGTATATATGTAGGCGGCATAAAGCATCATAGTATAATTAATATCATAATACTCGTTTCTGGATTCCAAAAGCTTGTAATAATCCATAATAAGGTCGAAATTCTTCAACGCTTCACGTTTTTCTTCCTTTCCGGCTAGCGCAAGAGCCTTGTAAAGCAGGTAATAATAATGTATTTCTGCGTATCCATTATCCGAAATGCTATTGCTTTGAGGTAGGAACCTATCAAGTTCCGACAAATAATCCAAAGCGGAATCGTATTTTTCGGCTATAAATTCGATATAGCCCATGTGAAGCAATGAATACTCGTAAATTATACTGTCGTTACTTGTATTGAAGCCATCGCGGGCAAACAGATTCTTTATCTTGCCAAAAGTTTCAATAGCATACGGTCTGCAGTCGTTGACATTATTGGATCTTACGCTACTGTTAAACATATATAGGTGTTGGTACAATTTTTCCAGTTCGCTCTGCTCCTCCATGCCATAAATGTCGGTATCATAAGTGTCGTCGCCAACCCATAAATCCTCTTCGCCGCTTTCTTCCTGCTTGAATTTCTTCGACAGCTTTTCGTACTGCTTGGCGTATTTCTTGGCATCATCGTAGTTGTGGTTATAACGACAAATATCTGCAAGCTTGTGGACAGTCTCGCAATAAGTATATGTTTTCTTCATATCGGTCTTGTCCATCAGCGAAATGGCCGTCTTGTAGCAACGTATGGATGAATTGTAATCAAAAAGCTTGTAATACACTTCTGCTTTCCGTATAGCGATTTTTATTTTTAAGGTTTCCAATTCACCATCCTCCATATAGTCGGGATGCTGTTCAAGATACGATTCAACTTCTTCGATAGTTTTGATAAAGAACTTGTAATCGTCATTATTTTCTCCATACGCTAACAAATCTCCCAAGATTTTCATGCAACGATTATTGATGAATATATTGGTTGGCAGTGTTTTATATACATTATACGCAGCTGTGTAATATTCAATAGATCGATCTTTCGCCAAGGCAAGTTCGTAAAGTGTGTTGGCATAGTTTCGGGTATTAGTCAACGACAATGCTTCAAACATTTCCTTTGCTTCCAACAGCATTTGCGTACCCTTGAAACCCTTGGCAGCATCGCTAATGTACTTTCCTACATTGTATAGCGAATAAGCATAGTAGATGCTGTCGGTATGGGTGGCATTTCCCTTTGCAAAATAATCCTCGAAGGCAATCATTATCGAACGAGTACTGTTTATGCGCTCGCTCGGATTTGTCGAACTGCGTTTCATAATGGCACATACGGCATCGTAGCGCAACGAATCGCAATGTGTTCCCTTGGTAGGGAGGAAAGAGCTATTGTATAGTAGTTCTACCTCGTCATCGTCAACTGCTACCGTCAGGAAGTCGGAGATTGACATATAGGAGGTTGGAATGTAATAGTCATCATCTATTGGCATTTCGTTAGCAAGAGCATCCTCGTACATCTTGCGGTATTTTTCTTCCGACTTGCTGTCGCCAAGGTTCTTGTATGTTTCGGCAATTTTCAGCAGAAACTCAGCATCGCCACCGTTGGGGTTGTCATTGTTTTCGTAGGCTAGCATATAGTATTCAAGCGCCTTGTTATAGTTTCTTATTTTGAAGTAATTGTTTCCAGTTCGAATCAGCGCATAAATGTACCAGTCGATGTCGGCGTTGCGGCATATTTCCACCATCTGTTCGTTGTAGCGGATAGCCTTTTCGCAGTCGCGCATTTCGTCACCGCAATAATAACTGTCAAGCGCATCCATTATGTTCGTACAACTTGATAAATTATATTCGTTGAATGGAAGTTTCGTGAAAATTTCGAATGATGCTTCGGCATATTTTATTGCAGTTTCCCTGTCGTTTCGCCCATTGTTATAAAATATAGCTAGTTCATACAATATGTTGGCGTGAATATCGGAGATTGCATCTTTGGAAGAAGCATATAGTTCGTCTGCCTGCTTCATGTAGCGGATAGCGCGAGCTGCCATAAGTGCCGTGGTTTCATCGTCTTCACTGCTTTGTGATGCATCCCAGCATCGTATTGCTATATGATATAACGACTTGGCATAAAGTAGGCTGTCATCGGAGTTTTTCATTCCATCTTTTTCGAACGAAGTTTCCAGTTCCTCGAACAACGGCATAGCTTCTTCAACATCGTACCTGACCTCTAGAAGCATGTTGTAAAGCGAATCGCGGCGGTTGGCAGGATTCTCTATCGGCAGATAGGCTGACATTGTATATGTTGCAATTGGATACTCCTTTTCAGATGCAATAAGATCCTTGTATTGTTCAAGGCTTAAATAATGTTCCGAATCTTTGCCACCTGCTTTTTCTTCGGCTTTTAATGCTTCATTTATAGCTTCTTCTGCCTTGTCGTATTCATTTAGGTTCATATATGCGAAAGCAACATCTTCCATGGCTGAAAAAAGTTCGTAGTACTGCTTCTTAAGATATTTCTTCGTGAAATCGGCATTCAGCAAAGCATACCGCAAGTTTTTTTCATAGTCAATCATATCGTAAGAATAGTACGCTTTCAGCACATCAAGCATTTCGAAGCACCGCCATACATCGTTATTGTCAAGTTTGTCGGCTTTTGCATACACAGTCATTGCCGTATCGTAGTATGGAATGCACTCCTTAAAATAAAAGTTCAGTTTTCTGTAATATCCCACATGAAACATCATGCGGGCGTATGGCAGTTCGCCAATTTCTGTTGCCGACATGGCTTTCGAAACAAAATCATTGTAAGCCGAAAAATACATTTCGTTGGCTTCGCCAAGGCATTCTGCATATATGTCGGCATCGCTTGATAGGCAAGCATTTGCAAGAGCATCGGCTTTCTGCAACTTAGTTTCCACCTGCGAGAACGAGTGCAGGCAAATAGGTATTATCGCTAAAATTAAGGCAAGTCTCTTCATATTACTTTTTTTTGCAAAGTTATGTATATGCGCCAAATAAGCAAATAGACATCAGCATTTTTCGACAGAAAAAAAAATTGGAGAGTGTAACAAAAAAAGAGACTGCTGTTGCAATCTCTTTTTGTACCCGGGGCCGGGGTCGAACCGGCACTCCAGTGAAGGAACTGGTGTTTGAGACCAGCGCGTCTACCGATTCCGCCACCCGGGCATTCGGTATGCCTTTTGGGATTGCAAAAGTACTACATTTTTTTGAAAACAAAGCATTTTTTTTGATTTTGTGTAAAATTTTGAATAAAGAATTGGTAATCAATAGCATTAACCACTGAAAAGTGAGGAGATTACAAATAAATGATTCATATTATGTACAGACGCAAAATTTTGCGTCTCAACAAAAAACATTTCAAATCATTATAAATTCAGGTATATAATCTTCTTTGTCTCAAAGAATTCCTCATCAAAAAAGTCGGAAATATTCGTAACTGAATAGTTTTTTAGACCTTTCAACTCTTCATCGAAATCGCCACCCTTGAGATAAATAATCGAATGCTCGATAGACTTTGGATTCAGAACATTGCGCGTCATCTTAACGAAATCGGGGAAGGCGGTGACGGCACGGCTAACTATGCAGTCGTACTTAGGCGGCAATAGTTCGGCACGAATCTTCATGGCTTCCACATTTGCAAGTCCTAGACTTTCCGATATGCCTTTCACAACCTTAATTTTCTTCTCAATGCTATCGACAAGCGTGAATTTTGTTTCGGAAAACATTATTGCCAGTGGAATACCCGGAAAACCGCCGCCTGTGCCGACATCAAGGACAAGCTCATCTGGCTTAAACCGTTTTACCTTGGCAATTGCCATCGAATGCAGTATGTGATGGACGAAAATATTGTCGGTATCCTTGCGACTTATAACATTTATTTTCTCGTTCCACTCGCGCACAAGCGTTTCCAGTTCAACCAAATGGTCGACCTGAACATCAGTAAGCTCTGGGAAATATTCCTTAATCTTTTCTAACATCCTTCGAAAGTTCAACTAGTTTCAATTTGGCCTGATGTATCCTGTTTTTCACTACCGACAGCGATATTCCAAGTTCATTTGCTATTTCCTCGTACTTCATTCCGGCACCTTTCATAAGCAATATCTTCTGCTCGTATTCCGAAAGACGTCCCAACAGCGAATCGAAGTAAGCCTGCCTCTCCTTCTCAATAAGCGAAGTTTCTGGAGTTGCATCATCGGGAACCGACAACGAATCGCTTGTAGGCATCTGCGACTCCTGCAAATTGTAAGTCTTGTGCCAATCTAGATAGGTATTCTTTGCTATCGTAAATGCCCAAGTACAGAACGAAGCATCACGGCTCGGATCATACTTATCGAGCGATTTCAAAATCTTTTGCAACGAAATGATTGTAATGTCGTCGGCATCATCGCTTTGGCAACCGCGAGAAACAAGAAACGACTTTATTTCGGTCTGATACCTGATAAACAGACACGACATGGCACCATCATCACCATCTAGCACGAGTTGCCTCAACGACAAGTCGTCCATTTCAGAAAGTTCGCGCGATCTCTTTACCATTCCGTTTTCCGATTAAAGATTCTGTAAACCAACAATGCCAAATAAAAAATCGGTGCAAAGATATCAAATATCGGCGACATAAATAAATTGGAATCGGTTTTTGTCAACGAGCAAAACCTGCCTAAAGCAAACAAAACCATTGCCAATCGCAGTACCACAAAAGCAAGTGCTGTTTTCCAATTTACAAACATCATTGCAATAGCCATTGCGAAGAATAATGTCCGCGTAACGATTTCGCCTCCCGACAAGAATTTATCAAGCAAACTATACCTTGCAGATGTTGAAACGTGCCTCGACTTTTGCTTCAAAAGTTTCACAATGCTGTCCTTGGCCGGCGAAATCGTCTTTGCATCAGGCAAAAAGCATACGGTGGGACGAATATGCCTTGCAGCCTCCCTGACAAAGAGGTCATCGTCACCAGATGCCAAGTCGGAATGGGATGCAAAACCGCCAAGTGTGTCCCAAAGTTTTCGCGAATATGCAATATTGCGACCAACGGCCATGTAGGCATGCCCGAGCGAGGCAAATCCCATATACTGCAGGGCAATAAGAGTAGCATCATACGAAGAAAAACGGGATGCGAAAGTCTTGCCCGACAATTCGCCGTAACCAACAACTAGTGGATTTGCCTCATCGAAGTGCAACATCATGCCCGAAATCCAATGCTCCGAAGCAGGACGGCAGTCGGCATCTGTAAAAAACAAATGTTCGTAAGACGCTGCGCGTACTCCACACGAAAGGGCTATTTTTTTGCCTTTGCCATCATTTTTTACAAGTTTTATTCTACAAGGAGATGTGTTCGCCAAATTTGAAACATATTCATAAGTTCCATCAGTGGAATTGTCATCTATAATCACTATTTCAAACTCAGGATATCGCTGATTGATTATGTATTGTAAGTTCGATTTTAGGTTTTGCAATTCATTACGGCAAGCGATTATTACAGAAACTGATGGCAAATCAGCATTGGATTTCTCATCATCGCTTTTCCTCAATGCAAAAGCAGGCAGGATATAAAAGACAGCCTGAATTAAAAGGAGTAACAATAATATGGTAGAAAGAATGATGAGAGGCATTTCCCCTACTTATATAGTTTCTTCGCTTCCTCCCAGATTTCGTCCATTTCCGCCAATGTCATGTCCTTGAGGTCACGACCTTGCTGTATAGTCTTTTCCTCGAGGTAGCCGAAACGGTTCTTGAACTTACGGTTGGTGCGTTCGAGGGCAGTGTCGGGATTTACACCATATAGCCGCGCTGCATTTATCACCGAGAACAACAGATCGCCAAATTCAGCTTCGATTCTATCCTGATTGTCGGAAATGGCAGTTTCGAGAAGAACCTCGTTGTATTCCTCGTTAAGTTTGTCCCACACTTGCTCGCGCTTGTCCCAGTCGAAACCAACGCCACGCGCCTTGTCCTGCATACGGTAGGCCTTGATTATGGATGGCAACGATTCGGGCACTCCGCCAAGAACAGTCTTTTTCGGAGCTTCCTTCAGTTTTATGCGTTCCCAGTTTTCCTTTACCTGCTCGGCAGTTTCGGCTTTCACATCGCCAAAAATATGCGGATGACGGAATATCAGCTTCTCACAAATGCCATTAATAACATCGTACAACTCGAACTGCCCCTTCTCCTTGCCTATCTTGGCATAAAAAGCCACATGCAAAAGCACATCGCCGAGCTCCTTTTTTACCTCATCGGCATCATTGTTCAACAATGCATCCGAAAGTTCGTAAACCTCCTCTATCGTTTGTATACGTAGACTTTCGTTTGTCTGCTTGCGATCCCACGGGCATTTCTCGCGCAGTTCGTCAAGTATCTCAATCAATCTCTGAAATTCCTTTAAAGTCTTTTCCATCGTGTAAAAATTTGTATTCCGCAAAGTTAATGCTAATTTTATGATTTGTCCAGTTATTACACAACCGGTTGCCAGAAATTGTAGTAATTGAACCATTGAAGCGGATGCTTGACAACAGAATCCTCAAGTATTTCAACATACTGCCGAACCAACGACTGTGCTTGCTCAACATCCGACTTTATAGATGAATCGTATTTCAGTTCCTTCACAAAACCTTCGTACCTCAATCCTCTGTACTTGAATATATGCACGACCAATACTGGAACCTTGAGTTTTGTCGCAATCAAGAAAAGTCCAAGCGGGAAAGAGGCTTTTTCGCCAAGAAAATCCGCATCGTAGTGCTTAGGACTTCCGCAAAGTCTGTCGCACGAAGTAATAATAGTTTCTCCTTTGTCGATAGCCGATTTTATGTCGAAAAGATACGATATATTGTTACCTATTGTTATTATTTTGGCATCGGGATTTACTTTCTTGAACGCCTCGAGACGATGACTTATCATTTCCTCGCTTTCGCCACCCCATGAAATAAAGTTAAACTTCTTGCTATACTGCTGCAATGTACATCCAGCAATCTCGAAGTTACCCACATGTGCGCCTGCCGTTATGAAACCGCATTCTTTACTAAGCATTTGCGAAAACAAGTCCTGATCGCGAACATTAACCTTGAATTGTGCAGTGTTGCCAGCAAACATGGCGAACTTGTCGAGCACCACCTTACCGAACAACAAGAAATTTCGGATAGTTTGAACAAAAGCCATTATAGGATTCCTATGCAAGCGTTTCCTTTGCATATAGTATATGGCACGAAATTGCTTCGGACGAAATGCTATACTGAAAGGTATGACCAAATACAATACTACATAGGCAAACCTGACATCGACCGAACGGAGAATCTTAAACATAGCTCTCTGTCCGAAACGACCGCCACCAGTCTTTCCGCTCCAATTTGCCTTTGCCATATTACTCGATTACATCAATTATATCTTCGGTGTTTTTTCTTGTCTTCTTGCGGATTTCGTAGCCGTCGGCAGCATAGCCTACAGCGACAACTAGCCTTATCCTTCGGAAAGAACTGAAATTCATAGCCTTGTTGGCAATCTTATTTCTGAATGAGCCAATCATGCATGTACCAAGGCCTTCTTCCTCGGCAGCCAAACAAATATGTGCCGCCAGAATGCCCAAGTCGATTGAATTCAGGTCGTTGTTTGAGAAAAAGCCACCAGCCTTTGACTTCATATTTCCAAAAGTCTGCTCAACCACGATGAAATTTGAAACATTGTCCAGGAAAGGATTAAGTCCGACAGCCTGGCATGCCTTGCGTAAATCGGCGATTTTTGCATAAGTAGGTCTTACTATATGCATTTTCCACGGCTGCGAATTGCACGACGAAGGCGACATAGCTGCCACCTCACATATTCTTTTTATCTTTTCGAGTTCAACTTCCTTGTCGGAAAAGCTTCTGGTGCTTTGGCGACTTAAAGCCAACTCCCTGAATGTTAGCATAGTTAACTTTTTATTTTCAACGCCACAAAACTACACAAGTTATCGCTAATATTCAAAAAAATATCGTGGCAAATGTATCTTCCAGAAATCTAATATTCGGTCTTGTCGGTTTTTGCTTCCCATTTCTTGAATGCAGTCAAAGCTTCGTCACGCAACATGGAAACAACCTTGATACTGCGTTCGGATTCGGGTTTTGCAAACTCTTCGTATATGAAGTTGTCGCTGAAACCAATCTTGTCGGCATCGGACTTGGTGTTTGCATAGTACAACTTGTCTATTCGAGCCCAGTATATCGATGCCAGGCACATGGGACAAGGCTCGCACGATGCATATATCTCGCAGCCAGAAAGGTCGAATGTGCCAAGTTTACGGCATGCCTGCCTTATAGCATTAACCTCGGCATGAGCTGTTGGGTCGTTGTCGATAGTAACAGAATTTGATGCTACAGATACGACTTCGCCATCCTTAACTACAACAGCGCCAAAAGGTCCTCCACCATTTTCCACACTTTCAATCGACTTCTCGATTGCCAACCTCATAAAATACTCGTTATCCCTCATTAATTTCTCGTTTTTCATCCGTTGTCCATCTTAAAAGTGAATAAAAGAACGCCACGAATACTGCCCCAGTAGATGTTTCGAGCGTATCATCAGAAAACATTGATATGGTAGCTATCAGGAAAAATATCATGAAATAATAGTTGCGTGACTTCCATCCGGCAATAGCAGGATAAAACCATGCAAAAACACATATCAGCAATCCAAATATACCAAATGCAATAAAGAACGTAACAAACTGATTGTGCGCACGATGCCAATAATCACGCATTAACGAGGAACCTTCCTCCTCATATATCGCCTGATATTCATCATTTACATCTCCGACACCAGTCCCTGCGAAAAAATTCCGTCCTATCAATTTTAAACCGTACTTCAGAAATTCTACACGCTGTGTCACCGAATGACCATTACAGTCTCCAGTCTTGCGATATACATCGAATTCCCATATTATCACATAAATACGATTTAGCAATCCGCCATTTTTTACAAACCTGTAGTTTGTCTCTCCGCTCTCAATATTTTTAATGTCAGCCTGCGACAACCTTGCCACTCCTTCGGCATCCTTAGTAAGACCAAGAGACGTCATATACCTCAAAAGCGTATAATAAATATGCTGACCGCGATTATCAAGGCTATCAAGTGGAATACCGCTTCTTTCCTGCCACGACTGCTCCAATTCCTGCTTCGAAACATTCATCCACACTACATTGCCATTCTCTATTGTCCCGTCCGAAAACACCTCATCGTATGGAACTCCTCTTGCAGTCTTTTCCAACTGCACATTTTCGCCTGTAGGTTTATAAAAATCGTGTATGCAAAATGCCAACAATCCAATTACGACCAATGGCACAACTATGGCCAGCGACAAACAAATGCGTGAATACAATTTACGCTTTGCCTTTATCGAAACAGATATTAAAACGATAATAAGAGTAGCAAACAGACAGACGTATCCAGTAATTGACTGAATAAGCCACATGAAAACCAGCATTTGCAAAATTACAAGTAATGCAACAACAATTGTCCAACGCTTGAAAAATATGCCTTTGTCCACAAAATACAATATTATGAATATGGAAAGGCATGCCATAAGCGAAAGTCTTATGTTGCTAACAAACAAGGCCAAATCCCTAAAATTATCGCCAAATCCGAGCAAACTTGCCGATATACCAATACATGCCGAAACAAAAACGCCTCCTACAAATGCCAATAATATTTGATTCAAGCGCTTCGTCAAAAGCAAATCGGATGTTCCGATAACAATCGGCAATATTAGCAACGGCAACTTTACACGCAAGTCGCTAGCTGCATAAGCAAAATTAGACGTATTCGCAAGCCATACAAGGTGAACAATGTATATTAAGCAAAAAACTAGAATGCTCCAATTGTCCCTTATCCTATTCAGCTTTTGCTTATACTTGCCTTCCAGCACCCAGTTCACTGCGATCATAATCATAGATGCATTGGTCATAAAGATAGACAAGGGCATGAAAAATGCCATCAATAGCAATCCTATATGATATATTGCGGTATGAACCTGTTGCCTTTTCACTACTTACTTATAGTCTAGTTGCAGAATTCAGAACTTTCTTCTTATGACCAAATGTAAGGTTGCAACCCATGCGCATATTTACTGTCTTTGCTTTCTGTGGGAAAACCAAGCCAATGACATCGTCGGTTACGACAAACCAAGTAATGAAACCTGCCCTTACCGAAAAACCAAGTCCCAGATTCATTACAGTATTGTTTATCAACGACCAACTTGCATGCAACGAGAGCCAATGTGTAAGGTTAGAATTTACAGAAAGTGACAAAGCCTGATTATATGTTTTCCTGTATATTTCACCACGATAAAGGAAGCCAAATCCAAGTTTCTCGTGGAACTGATACGTTGCACCGACAAATACGTTTGATGGCAACCATGTCATATAGCTTTTATCGCGAACTTCCATTTCAAACAAGTCGACAAGCGTATCCATTACATGATCCATATTGTACCTTTCGGAATTGATACCAAACGAAAGTTTTCCTTCATCGTTTTCCTTGAAGCCAAGTTCAACGCCTTCGAAAGTATATTCACCCTTGGTAGATGCAATCTGCGAGTTCTGAAGCCAGTTTATGAAACCAAGGTCGGTAACCGACAACGATACAGCTATCTTGTCTGTAATCTTGTAGCTTGCACCCAAGTCGAGACCAAGTCCCACATTACCAAAAGCTGCAAGGTCACCTGTTAGCTGGTTAATATCTCCAAAGTTAAACTCTTCGCCATCATATTCGAACATTCCAGTAGACTTACGGATCTGCATATCGGCAGTTGCGGTAATAAAATACATATCTGGGTCGGTATTCAACTCGAGACTTGTTATTTTTGTACTCACGTCGGCCATGCCAAATAGAAGTTTCACTCGTCCACCTATAGAAAATTTCTCTCTGATTTCGGCTGTATAGCCAACACCTAGTTCGTGAAATGCAGAAAAGCCAAACGACAACTTTGAAATATCGTGCGGCTTGCCTTCGAGCATATACTCCTTATTTCCATTCAAAATGAAGTCGAAAAGAGATTTAGGTATAGTAGTGCCATACATAAACCTGTCCGACAGATTAACTGTAATAACAGAATTCTTTTTGGTACGGACTGACAAGTTGAAATAATCGAGCCTAAACTCACCACGTATGCAAGTATTCCTATGCACCTTCTTCATGAGCAACGGCAAATCAAGAACAAGGCTATCCTTCTTTTCTGCTTTACCAAAATGCAATATGTGATTATAGTTGAACGAATTGTTTCCGTAATTGAAATAGAACGCCGGAGGCAACTGACCTGCAATAGGCACAATAAGTCCACCAACTTGTACCTTATTTTCAGGTATCTGCGAAACATTTACTGTCTGCGACTGGAACACCCTGTTCATATAATACAGCGTATTGGCCTGCTGAGCATTAGCAACGAAAGGAAGCGACAATAAAGCAACTATCAGTATTATAACAATATTCTTCATAATCATTTACCTCCCTATTTAGTTTCCTTTTACGTTAGCGTCAACATCAAGATCAACATCAAGTCCAATATTTGCCTTGAAGCCATAATCACGATACAACTTCAAATCTTGACCTCCATAAGCATCACCAGCTGTATTTACAACGAACTTTATCAACATGTGCCTACTATTGGAAAGATTTTCAATCTGTTCACGTGTAAGTTCAATCTTTGTAATTGCTGTTGCCGGCTCATTAGTCATCAGACGACCATTGGCATCGACACGTGCAGCATCAAGAACCAACGAATTTTGTGTCTGTATCAAAGAATCGAGCACGTTATAGTTCTCATCAACAAGATAAAACTGTGCGTTGGCCTTTACCGGCATATTGTTTTTAACATTAAGCATTACAGCCATACGCTTTATTGGCAGGTTGCCAACATAACTACTAATATCTATGTCGGCAGTATCACGGTATACAAAATTATACAAGTGTCCGTACAACGGAATCTCAACTTCTATTTTTGCCTTAACCTTTGAGTCTCCATCAATAAAGTTTCTGCTATTATGTTCGTGTGATGTTCCCGGATTGGTTTCAGCCTTTGCAGCAAAATGAAGCCAAGTAGGACGATTTGGAATAAGTTCGTCTATATGCGAATTATCAGCATTGACAGTTACCATACCCTCAACTTCATCACCTGGCCTTATAGGAGAATTCAATATAAACGGAGTGGATTCACTAAGCGGGAAATCCGGGGTAATTATGTTATTTATATTCCAAGTTACGTCTGTGGCCTGCATATAGGCATCCAATTCGGTAAAGTAAAACATTGCAGGAACTCCATACGAATTCCAATATGTCACAGTCAACCGAGGTTTCTTAAAATAGAATTGAGAATGTTCCCAGTCGTACTTTGGATTTTGCTTAAACATTGTAATGTCTATCGTGTCGCTCTGGAACAAAAGTTCGTTTCTGCCCAGATACCCGTACAAACCCTTGTAATTGAAATCGTAGATATCAAGAGTAATGGAGAAAGCACCCATAGAAGGCACGGAACTACCGCAATCAAGAACAGTCTTTATTTTTACAGGTATCTCGTTGAAATGTTTGCTAGTCGTTGTCAAGTCAATAGTATAACCGGCAAGCGAAAGGGTTCTGTGATCGTAGCTATCGGTAGAATACAAGGAAATCGAATCCTTTAATGGATGTCCGCCTTTCTTTATCGATGGAAATTCAACGACAACCTTCGATGCAAATCCGAAAGTCGATTCAATAGTATATTCCAGAGTTCCTGAATTTAACGCCAAAGAATCTATTTCTGCCTCACCATTTTCGGTATTTTCGTTCATCAGCGTAAACGATATCACCTCCTCTGTTTCATAATGCAGCTGCGAACCTGCATTAATACCTCTAGAACGCAATTCAGAAAAACCTATTGTCTTCTCGAAATGTTGAGGTCCGAGATTCAGCAAATCCTGCACGCGCTTCGACTCAACATACGAGTTATAGAACATCGAAAGATAGCCATCATCGTTATCCTGAAGAGCAAACGATGTATCCATGACACCGATAATTTTATAAAATGACACATTGCTATACGCCAACGGTATTGCAAAACTGCCATCGTAGGAGATTTCTCCACTAAGTCTGTCCATGTCGAAATTGTCCTTAGTACATGAAGGCAAAATACTGATTGCTAGAATAGTTGCCAACGCCAATATTTCAAACAATTTTCTCATAATGATATTATTTTGTTATTCTATAATTAACCAAACGTCCTTTCATTCCTGTTACGAGGCTATAAGCAGAACCTCCTGCCGTCTCGAAGATGCTGAACGGGGTTTCTCCATCAAGCGGGAAACCTTCATACATTGTTCCGTTCATATTTAATAGGTATAACTTTTTATTTTCGGCAGTAATGCCAATTCTCGTCTGTCCGCCAAACTGGTAGAATGACATAGCTGAGATTTCGGAACCGAAATCGTGCTCAAACAACAATTTTGCATTATTCGAGAACACCATAAGCTTTGTTGAATCGGCAAATACATAGTCGGGACGACCATCGGCATCAATGTCCTTCATTGCAAAACGATGGTTTTCCGAGAAATCGCCCAGCTTTACAGAATCCTGATGCTTATCCTTAAAGAACCTGCGCACAATTCCGTTTTCATCGGTTGTAACGAACTTTGGCGTTCCTGTCACATCACAATAAATATTGTTCGACGAGAATCTGAAATCAGTAAGGAACTCCAACTTCGAATTGCCGTTACGCGCCACAAAGTAAGCCTTGTAGCTATCGTGGAAAACTATGAAATCCTCGCCCGAAATGACATAATGGGAGATTTCCGATTCCACTTTGTTCTCGGTTCCAGAGAAATCCCATCCCTTAAGCAAATTGCCCGTTATATCGTAGACATATACGCCTTTATCGTCACATGCAACAAACATACGATAGTTTCTATTGTTCTCGTAGTCGAAAACCGACAATGGTGATGTGGCGGTCTCCCTTAACGTCAACGGGAATTTGGTTATGAAATTTCCAAGACGGTCGACCATGTATATCCTGTCCTTTGTAGAAAATACATACTGCAACTTGCCGTTCTTGTAGGCATCGACCTGAACAATCTGACTTGTTATTGCGTCGTCAACCAATATGTGCCATATTTCCTTGCCCGATGCATCGAACAAATACAGCATATTGTTCTTGGCCTGCACTATTACCTCCTTTTCACCAGTATCGTGGTTGCGTACTACGAACGGCTTGGTTGCAAGCGAAGCTCCTACATTCGTCTCCCATATTATTTCCGAACCTGCCGTCAACTTGCTGTCGGGTGCGCCGAACGAAACATTGCAGTAAACCAAATCGTCCAAACGCTTCAACTGTATTCCAAGTACACCATTGCCAGCAATTTCAGAACGATTCGATTCTATGTCGGATGCATACTGACGCGAGAAAATCCTCTTCATTATTTCGGAGCCACTTGCAAACGAATAATACATGAATATTGTTGAACTCGTGGAGAACCGACCAAGGAATTCCCTATGCGAAATGCTTGCCTTCATGGTGTTGTTCAAAGAAACCTCGCGCACAAGCATCCTTATGTCATCCACCGAATTTGCAAACACCATGAAATTGTTGATACAACATACATATTCACCCCTGCAGTTTGCAAACAAATCGCCAAACAAAGCGTATGGAATGTCATCGTATGGCAAATGGAATACCTTGACATTCTGCGATTCTCCCAATATCTGCACTTCTTTTTCCGAAACCATCTCGCCAAGCACAATCTCAGCCGACGACTGTGACTGCAATCCGCAGGCAACAAGAACTCCACTTTCAGGATTATCGCTATTTTCCGATGCAATGTACGCAAACTCACGCTTTATTATGGAATAGAACTTCGACTTGGCATCAAAACCAAATACATCGTTCATCTTGTCAATCTTTTTCTTGCGTTCGCCAGACTTGCCGGTGGATTCCATAAACGATGTCAATGCTTCGTCGTATCTCTGAGCATCGGCAAACGACACAAGCATATATGCCGACGACTTGTCGGGAATTACCGACAAGGCACTAAACTCTATGTCGGGTTGCGACTTAACAAGCATGGAAAAGCTAGACGAATCCGATTTCGCAAACTCGAATCCGTTGAGCGACAACGGGCTCTTGCTGACCACATCAAACGTAAACCAACTATCAATTATTCCAGCATCGGCAACCAAATTGCAGTCATCGAAAAGTTCACTCTTGAAAATATCAAGAACTGCCTTCGAATCGAACAACACATTGGCAAGCTCCTTTTTGCCCGATGATGCCAAAGCCCTCGAAAAACATTCGTTATCCTTAAGTCTCTTTCCGTTTCCCGAAACACACGAAATAGCATCCTCAATATACCTCGCCGACGATGAAAACATTGCCAGTCCGTTAGAGAATGCCATAGAAAGCGACGATGAAAAAGACGATGACTTTAACTTCAGAATTTCAACCTCGTTGAAAATACGCGATTCAAAACCATCTATCCGCTTCAAACTGTCCATAAACTCCGATATGGCGCTCTTGTCGCCCATGTCCGTACGGCAAACGAGCAATTGACACAATCCGCTATTGCCATCCTTGCGGACCGCAACCACAGCCTCGGGCAACAAATGCTCGCCGAACATTCCACTTCCTTTAAGACTGTCGACAACACAACATATAGGCATTCCGATGTCCGATTTCGGAGAATAAAACATCCGCATTAGAGCATTTTCATTGCTGAAAAGCAAAGCAACGGTATCAAAATTTGTCGTGCTTACAACAAAAGAAGAATTATCCGGAACAGCATCAAAGACATCCGACACGGCTGACTTGTTGTCTCCACACGACATTAAAATAGTAGTAACAACAAGAAAACCAACGATATACGCAAAAATATTTCGTATCATCAATAGTTGCATTTATTCAAATTTCAAAGATAATACTTTTTTGCGACACTAAACAATTTGTTAAAACTTTTTAGATAAAAATAATGAATAGCCGTCTGTTGATACTTTGTTCCACAACCATATACATGTTTTAATTATTATACCGAATTTCGCAAAATTGTATCATGCAGATGAAACGGATATTTTTTACCATATTATCACTAACAATCTCATTCGTTGCAGTTTCGCAGTCCGACACCGACCTTATTGGACGGATTAACAAGTCGATGGCTCAGAAATACGATTCTGTGAATGTCTGGTGGCGTTCGCCCTCAAGCATTCCCGACAGCATCAGGCAACTAAAAGCGCCGAACTACCCCGAAATAGTCTATGAAAAACGCATCGCCAACCTCGACGAACTTACAAGCATAAAGCTGGAATACAACGATGTGGTTCTGAAATACATAAAAGCATACGGACTTAGCAACCGCCCCAAAATGCAAAAGGTAATCGGACTGTCAGCATACTACTTCCCCATTTTCGAAGAATATTTTGCAAAATACGGACTTCCGCTCGAACTTAAGTACTTGGCAGCCGTGGAATCTTCGCTCGACCCGAACGCAATTTCGAAGTCGGGAGCGGTTGGTCTATGGCAATTCCTGAAGCCAACAGCCGATGTCATGGGCTTGAAAGTCACAACTTACATAGACGAGCGCCGCGATGTGCGCAAATCGACCGACGCCGCCTGCCGCTACCTGCGCTACCTCTACGAAACTTTTGGCGACTGGCAGCTTGCTCTTGTGGCTTACAACGGCGGACAAGGCACAGTAAAGAACGCCATCGAGCGTAGTGGCGGAAAGACAAACCATTGGGATTTGCTGCCTTTTTTCACCGAACAGATGAAAAACTATGTCGGTGCATTCATTGCAATGGAATACCTGATGCAGTACCACGCCGAACACAACCTTTTCCCAAACAAGGGCTACATCGAGTACATGAAAACCGACACCTTGCAGGTCAAAGGTCCAATCCATTTGAAAAATGTTGCGCAATCAACCGGCATCGAATACGAAACGCTAAAAGCACTGAACCCGCAATATCTGCTTGCGTACATTCCAAACGATGGTGAATACCACACACTCACAATGCCGTTTGACAAAACTACCGTCTTCCTGTCGAAGATGACCGAGGTGCAGAATGTTCCACAGCAGGTGAACGATTCGATAATTGCCACCGAGGAACTTCCGTCAACCATAAAGCGCGACAAGCTGGTAATCCACAAGGTGGTTGCCGGCGATAATCTGTTCCGCATTTCAATGAAATACAGTTGCTCGATTAACGAGATAAAAAAATGGAACGGCATGGCGGAAGACCATGTGATTCATGTCGGCGACGAAATAAAGATTTATCTTGAACAATAGACCCTATGCAAAAGAGCGCAAACATATTGTGTAATTAAAAGGAAATGCCTATGGCGAGATGTTTACACTTTCCACTACTCATAAATCTGGCTCTTTGGATAAAGGGTGGTCTCCAGACAAGGAGACTGCTCCGCGAAGCTCGTCGTCCGCGTCTGGCATCGGAGCACACCTTGCGCGACATATTGTCGATAAGCAAGGACACGGTTTTCGGCAAGGAACACCATTTCGACGAAATATTGGCAGCCTCCACCGATTCGGAACTGTTTGCGATGTACCAGCATCTGGTTCCTATAAACGATTACGAAGCACTTCGTCCGTATGTGGAACGGCACAAAAACGGTGAGACAGGGATTTTATTTCCCGGCCGCCCCGAAATGTACGCCACAACCTCTGGCACAACTTCCGCACCCAAGTGGGTACCGATGACACGCAAGTATCTGCGCGATGTATATGGAAAAATGTCGAATGTGTGGGTGTGGAACTTTATCAAGCACCGCAAGATGGCATTGTCTGGCAAGGTGTTCGCAATTGTAGGCAAGGAATGCGAGGGTTATGCACCAGACGGAACTCTTTACGGTTCCGTAAGTGGCGTTTTGGTTCGCGACATGCCTCATATTATCAAGAAACGCTATACAGCGCCTGCAAGTGTAATGTCTATTGATGATTATGCAGCACGCAACTACACGCTCATGCGCCTTGCCATACAACACTGGGATGTAACATTATGGTCAACGGCAAATCCATCTACCATACTGGAATTGCAACGCGCTGTGGACGAAAACCTCGAACTGATGATTGAGGACATTGAAAAAGGAACCTTGTCCGACAAGTTTGAAATAAGCAACTCGATACGCGAAGAGTTAAAATCTTACATGCGGCCCCGTCCAAAACGAGCAAAGGAACTGCGCGAGCTACGCGACAAGAACGGAGGTCGTATATTGCCACGCGACTATTGGCCTAAACTGCAGATACTTAGCACATGGAAGTGCGGAAACACAAAGGTTTACATGGACAAATATCTCGATTATTTCGATTTCGAACAAACTTGCTATCAGGAGTTGGGCTATATTGCCACCGAATGCCGCTTCGGCTTTGCCCTCGACATGAGCAACGAGTCGGTTTTGTTTCCGCATCTGCACTACTACGAGTTTGTTCCCGAGGAGGACATGGACAAGCCACGCAAGCGTTTCCTGCAAATTGACGAACTAGAGCAAGGCAAGCGCTATTGCACATACGTGACAACTTATTCGGGCCTATTCCGATACAACATGAACGACCTTGTAGAAGTTGGCGGTATGTACGAGAATACCCCGACTATTCACATGGTTGGCAAGGTAAACGGTATAGTGTCACTTACTGGCGAAAAACTTTACGAACCGCAGTTTATCGAGGCTGTGCATCAGGCAGAAGAGGAAACCAAGATAAAAACGAAGTTCTTTGTCGGTTTTGCCGATGTGAACGAGTCCGACTATCATTTTTATTTTGAGTTTGCCGACGAGGAGACTACGCAGGAAACTGCCGACATGTTTGCTAATGTTGTCGATGAAAAACTGCGTGCAATAAATATCGAATACGAATCGAAGCGAGCAAGTTTCCGCCTTAACGCACCGATTGCGCATAGGTTACAGAAAAATGCGTATGCGCGTTTTAAGTCAGCCTGCCTCGAAGACGGTATGCGCGACGGACAGTTCAAGTTTAATTTGCTCATGCAGGACGAGAAGCGCCGAGAGAAGTTCCAAGTATTGATATTGGGAGACAAACTGTCGAACATACGCCGCAACGCTATGGTTCGCCGTTCTGAGCGCGACGACCGCAGGAGCGAACGCACTAAGCGCCGCCAGTCGCGTAAGGAGAAGCGCATCAAAAAGAAGGATTAAACAGACAACCATCGTTTTATTCAGAGCATCAACAATTTTCTACCAATTATTTGACCTCAGCGAGGTCGCTGTTATCGGATGGCAACCTTTCTATAAATATCCGACCTCGCTGAGGTCGTTAAGAGTTGCCTCATTTGAGCAGACCTCGGAGAGGTCATATATTTATAGCACAAACAGATACAACAAAAAAAATCGACCTCGGAGAGGTCGTACCTTAAAGATCTTTCTGGAGATATATACGTATAGTCTCACCCACAAAAACTTTGGCATCAAAAAATATAGCGCACAAAGGAATCAATACAAAACACTATTTTACAATATATTACAAACACTAATGTTCCGCCAGCGCAAATTTTTACAAACACAAAAAACTCGGCAGCCACAAACGTTCAATCTTTGCAATGGTTTCTATGGTCAGGTTTTCTGTGCCCTTGAGTATTCGTGACACATGTGAATATACTTGTGTGCTTGAGAGTTTGCAACTGGTCACAAATTGTGACCAGTTCATTCGTTTCATATTCTGTAAGTTAAAAACGAAAGTGGCCTGGAATTATATTCACTTCTTATTTAACACTATCAAGTATTTTTTCAGGTGATGTTCCCATCAATGTGATAGCAGACAATTTGCGTCCCATATCCTTCAATGAGTGCCCGCAATGATACAAGAAGTCATCAATTATCAACCAACGGTCGTGCAATGGATTCGACCATATATGCGTACTTATTGGATTTGTTTTCGCCGAAGCATTATGCATATCCCTTAACGAAGACAAGTCCTTGCCAGAGTATATGTCGGCAGTAACTCCATTTGTACGCACATCAAGCATATCGAATGTAGCGGCATCAATGTACGCATCAACGACAACAACCCTATGCTGTGCTGTTTTTACCAGTTTCTCAAGCAATACACGGGCTTCAAAAAAATCCCCATCAAAGAACACTTTCTCCACCGGAGGCAGATTGGCTTGGACAAAAAAGTCAATCTTTTCCTGATGTTTTTGCAATATGCTATCGTGTTGGGCAAGTCGCCTGTCAATGCGTTCCTCCATCGCTATCAAGCGTTGGTTTACTGCATAACCGTTAAGCAGATATTCTTTCAAAATTCGATTTGCCCACTGACGGAATTGTGTGCCACGTTTCGACTTGACACGATAGCCAACCGATATTATTACATCAAGGTTATAAAAAGATGTCCAGTAATTTTTACCATCTGCGGCAGTAGTCAAGGAATCCTTGACAACTGAATTTTTTATCAATTCAAGCATAGCTTTCTTATCAAACTACTCTAATTTTTCGAGCAGTTGTATTTTGTTTGAGTTTTTTATCATATAAATGCCATCATTACCCACATTTTCCAAAATGGAATATGTGCTACTTCCATCTAACTCTCCTGATTTATAAATATTTGCATCGTATCACATAAATGCAAATCAGTAAAAGATTTTGCTGGCTAAGAAATAATGCTTTTCTTTGTGTGTTATCAATAGATTGCTTATGAAAGCAAAATAGGATATGGAAAAGAAAAAAAGGAACAAAATGGCTACGCATGCAACAGAAGCCACAGGTTTGCGTGTGATTAGTATGTATGTACAAGAATATTTTCACTGGGGATGGCAACCCTATTCCCATGAAAATGATGATGGCATTGATGGTGAGATTATTCCTAGAACTCCTAGCGGGCAAGATATGGGAGTGCGTATAAAAGTCCAATCGAAAAGCGGTTCTGGTTATTTGTCCT
>JAEEGF011375806.1_pt1 | contig 26879 bp, 29 predicted proteins | sample 9134171 | NCBI WGS metagenome assembly JAEEGF01 (sample SAMN16246542, study PRJNA631951) | gut metagenome | biome: gut microbiome; feature: rumen; material: AP-attached | host: Bos | place: Iran: Karaj | collected 2018-10 | reverse complement strand
CTCTCCTGAGCGGCAAGCTGAAGCGCTATTGTCTTAAGATTGTCGATAGCCGCCTTCTCGCTTATACCGAGAGAAACCTGATTGCTCAGCTGATAAAGGTCGCCGAACGGGGCAGTGCCGTCGCCGTATGCGCCGCGAAGCGTCAGACCGAGCTTAGATACGGTCGAAGCTAAGGAATTAAGCTGTCCCTTTTCCGCGAGCGCGGGCAGGTGCAGCACAACCGACGCCCTCATGCCCGTACCGAGATTGGTCGGGAACTGAGTCAGATAACCCAGACGCTCGTCAAACGCATATTCAAGCTTTTCGTTGATTTCGTTATCAATTCTGTCGGCAAGCTCATACGCTCCCTGAAGGTCAAGGCCGGACTTCATAACCTGAAGTCTTATATGGTCCTCCTCGCAGAGCATAATGCTTATCTGCTCGTCCTCGCTCATCAAGAGCGCCCTGCCGTCCGAGCTCGAAGCGAACTCGGTGCTTATGATATGCCTTTCGGCAAGCGATACTATCTGAGCGCGGGTAAGTGTTTTAAGCTCGGTATAGTCGAGCTTTTCCCTGCCCTCAAGCGCATCCCTGACAAGCTCGTTCACCTTGATTTTGGACTTATTGTCGAGCCTTGCGGGGAACGGATAATCCTTAAGATTTCTCGCAAGTCTTATTCTGGTCGAAATAACTATGTCGTTGTGGTCGCCCTCGCCGATATACCATTTATTCATCAGTCTTGCCCTCGCTTTCAAGCTCTTTTATCTTATCGCGAAGCTCGGCGGCTTTCTCGTAATTCTGAGCCTTTACCGCTTCGTCAAGCTCGGCTCTGAGCGTTTCAAGCTCGCTGTGTTCGCTTTTCTCTTCTTTAGCTATCTCTTCAAAGCTGTTGGGAATCTTGCCTACGTGGTTAGTCTTGCCGTGAACTCTCTCGAGCAGGGGCAGGAGCTTATCGTAAAACGTCTCGTAGCAGTCCGCGCAGCCTATTCTTCCGCTTCTGACTATATCGCCGAAGCTTGAACCGCACTTCTCGCAGCGCAGCGTATGCGCGCCCAGAGAAGCCAGCGCGGTATCGTTGAAGAAAGAGCTTAACATATCCGGGAAGTTAAAGCTGAAGTCCGTGAACATACTGTCGTAGCCTAAACTCTTGGCACAGTCCGAACACAGATGCGCCTGAGTGGTCTCACCGTTTACTATTCTTTTGATATGAGTTGTAGCCTCATTTTTCTGACAATTCTGACAAAGCATAATATTCACTCCTTAGTATCTTAATTCATTGTTGTCAACAGCAGCTGTTTGAAAAGCTGCGCTCTGAAAATATCCCTTATCTCCTCGGGTAAGCCCTTGTAATTGGCGTCCGAGGTGGCGGTGACTATAAGTCTCGCCTGCTCGCGCGAAAGAAGTCCGTTGTTATAAAGATTAAGCACATTTGCTCTGCAGGACTTTTCGCTGATCTGCTCGCCTACCGAATTGATAAGGTGCATCTTTAAGGTCGAAGGGTCATAATGTACTCGCGAAATTCTGATATACCCTCCGCCGCCTCTCTGGCTCTCGACTATGTAGCCGTGCTCGGGTGTGAAGCGCGAGGATATAACGTAGTTTATCTGACTTGGCACACAGCCGATCTGTGCCGCTAAATCGTTTCGCCTGATTTCGGCGGTGCTGTCACCGTCGTCAAGCATTTTCATTATTATATCGGCTATTTCTTTACTGAGATTCATTTTTGATTATCGCCTCGATTCGTTTGACTTTGACTATCTTTGACCTTACGGTTGATATTATAGACCTTTCGCCGATTTTATCAAAGGTCAAAAAAGGTCAAATTGTTTTGATTTGATTAATTTGCAGGGGCAAATCATTGATTTTCTTTGTTTTTCTCACTTTTTCTGCGATTTTTGAAGGTTATCTTTTCAACGTCGTAGATTGTCCGCTCCGAATAAGGGTCCCTCTCCTGCCTTAATTCGTACTCGGTTTCATTGTCGTAGCCTCTGTTTTCGTTGTCCATAACTGCCTCCCGTAAAAATATATAAATAGTTTATGCCCGGAATTCAGATTTAATTCATTAACCTTTATTTTTTTCTGACATAGTATGTTAACGAGGTTCACCAAACCTAATCAACTGGTTGAAAGGAGGCAAAACGGTGAATATATTCAATAACTACAACGGTCTTTTAGTTCTCATCATTATCATCATCCTTCTCGGTGCTGATAACAACGACTGCGGATGCACCAACAACTGCGGCTGCGGCTGCTGAGGCTCCTAGGCATAAAAAAACAGGGTACGGTTTTCCGTACCCTGTAACTCTTTTATTATCAGCAGCCTAAGCTTATGATATGGATTGCCTTTACGGGGCAGCCCTCCTCGCACTTGCCGCAGCCAACGCACTTTGAATAGTCAACGTGCGCGGTGTTGTTCTCAACCTTGATTGCGTCATGCTCGCAGACCTTCTGGCACTTCATACAGCCTATGCAGCCGACCTTGCATTCCTTGCGCGTGAAAGCGCCCTTGTTGTGGTTCTTGCAGGTAACGGCAGCCTTGGTCTCATACATGGGTACAAGCTCGATAAGGTGCTTCGGGCAAGCCTTTATGCACTGCTGACACGCTGTGCAAATAAGAGGATTGACTCTCGCCACTTTGTCTTCAATCTTTATTGCGCCGAACTGGCAGACGTCAACGCAGTCGCCGTAGCCGATACAGCCGTAAACGCACTGCTTGGGTCCGCCGAAAAGCTGGGAAGCCATTTTACAGCTCATAACGCCCTTGTATTCGAGCTTTGCCTTTGAGTTGCCGCTCGTACCGTTACAGTGGACGAACGCCGCCATGGGCTTGATTGAGCCCGCCTCAACGCCGAGCACCGCGGCAATAGCTGCAGCCGCGTCGTTTCCGCCGGGAGCGCAGAGGTTTGTCTTGTCCGTTTCGCCCTTTGAAAGAGCCGAAGCGTAACCGTCGCAGCCCGAGAAGCCGCAGGCGCCGCAGTTGGCGCCGGGAAGGCATTCCCTGATTTTTTCGGCCGTTTCGTCCTTGGGCACTGCCATAACAACGCTCGCAACCGAAAGACCTATGCCGGCGATAAGACCGATAGCGGCAACAAGTATAACCGCAAGTAAAATAGGATTCATACCGTTACCTCCTTAAACACCGAACATATTTTCAACCATACCCGCAAATCCGAGGAAGGAAAGCGAGGTCAGGCTGGCCGCAACGAGAGTTATCGGAAGTCCCTCGAGGAACTTCGGTATGTCGCAGCTTTCAAGCTTTGAGCGTACGCCCGCAAACATTACCATCGCAACCATAAAGCCGAGGCCCGCGCCGAAGGAGTTGGTCATAGCCTGGGCGAAGGTGTAGCCGTTGTCAATGTTAAGTATTGTGACACCGAGTACGGCGCAGTTCGTGGTGATAAGCGGGAGATATATTCCCAGCGAATTGTAAAGCGAGGGAATGTATTTTCTTAAAACGATTTCAACGAGCTGAACGAGCGCTGCAATAACGAGTATGAAAACTATCGTCTGCAGATAGCCCAGTCCGTGATTTTCAAGGAACGTGTTGAGCGGATACGTTGCCGCCGATGCAAGCAGCATAACGAAGATAACCGCCGCGCTCATTCCCACCGCGGTATTGAGCTTCTTGGAAACACCGAGGAAGGGACAGATACCGAGGAATTTCGAGAGTATGTAGTTATTAGTAAGGATAGCAGTCAAAAGAATTGCAAAAAATACTTTCATTATTCAGCCGCCTCCTTTACTTCATTTACAACATCTGTTGCAGTTTCCTCAACGGCGGGCGTCTCACAAGCTTCGCCGTTCTGAAGGCGTGTGCAGCTGTCAGCCATGGGACAGGCCTCGCAGCCGCCGAGCTTCGCCTTCTTGCCGCCGCCCATCTCCGCAAGCTTGTTGGCGCATGCCATTACAAGTCCGAATACGAAGAAGCCGCCGGGAGCGAGAATGAATATTGTCATCGGGGGTATGCTTTCGGGCAGGAGCGAATGGCCGAGCAGTGAGCCCGCGCCGAAGAACTCGCGTATTGCGCTCATAACTATAAGTGCAACCGTAAAGCCAATGCCCATGCCTACGCCGTCAACCGCTGAAGCTATTATGCTGTTCTTGCCCGCAAACGCCTCGGCTCTGCCGAGAATAATGCAGTTGACAACGATAAGCGGAAGGTAAACGCCGAGCTGTTCGTCAAGCGTGGGAACAAATGCCTTGACAAGCATCTGAACTATCGTAACGAAAGCCGCGATAACGACTATGTAGCAGGGAATTCTGACCTTCTGCGGAATAACCTTTCTCAGAGCGGAAATAACGATATTCGAGCAGATGAGAACGATGGCCGCCGAAATGCCCATACCGATTGCCGACTCCATTGAGGTAGTCGTTGCGAGAGTCGGGCAGGTTCCCAGAACAAGTCTTAAAACGGGATTTTCTTTGATAATGCCCTTAGTGAATTCCTGACGAAGGGTTTTCTTTTCAGCCATTACTCTCACCTCCTACCTGTTCGTATAATGCAAGCGCGGTGTTGACCGCCTTTGCCATAGCCTTTGAAGTAATCGTCGCGCCCGTCAGAGCGGAAATTTCATTGTCGGCAGGCGTGCCGTTCTTTATAACGCTGATTTCGCCGCTCTTTGAAAGGAACTGCTTTAAGAACGATTCGTTCTTGGCGTTCATACCGAGACCTGCCGTCTCGCTGATTTCAAGTATCGAAACGCCCGTAACGCTGCCGCTCTTATCAACGCCGACCATTACCTTTATGTCTCCGCCGTAGCCCTTAGCACTCGTGGTGAAAACATAGCCGATAACGTTCTTATCGCCGTCAAGTCCTTCATAGTAGCTGTATTCGGTTTCGTCAAGCGTTGCCGTCATCTTGTCCGAAAAATCAGCCGCATCGCTGAGAACTTCCTTCTTTGCGTTGTTTTCGGTCTCGATGGCAAGCTGCTCGATTTTGGGAGCCGTAATCTGATTTGTAAAGCCTAAAAGAGCGGTGGCGACAAGACAGATCAAAAACAGTGAAATTGCAGGAATTATTATTTCCTTAACCGTTGAATTCTTCATTATGCCGCCTCCTCCTTTTTCTTCTTTTCTCTGAGGAAGCCGAAGGGCTTGGGAGCGCAGAGCATCTCAATATGCGGAACGAGGATGTTCATAAGTATAATTGAGAACGATACGCCCTCGGGAAGATTGCCGAAAATCCTGATAAGCGAGGTAATAATACCGCAGCCTACCGCAAATACAATCTTGCCCTTGAAGCTTATCGGGCTTGTCGTGTAGTCGGTCGCCATAAAGATTGCGCCGAGCAGAAGACCGCCCGCCATAACCTGATAAGCGGTGAACATAAGATTCATACCGCCCGTAAAGAACATTATTATTGCTACCGTGCCGACGTAGCAAAGCGGGATTGTCGGGCTGATTACTCTTCTTATTACAAGATAAAGGAAACCGACCAGAAGCGCCAGAGCGCAGGTCTCGCCCAGACAGCCGCCGCGCGCACCGTAGAGCATACGGATAATCTCGGGCAGCTCAGAGCCGTTGATAACCTCAAGCGCACCCTCGGCGTTATACTTGCCCGCGAACTGAGCCAGCGGCGTTGCCGAGGTAACGGCGTCAAGCTCCTTTATTCTCCACGCAAACGGCTCGGGGAAGCTGTTAGTATAGGTCGGGAAGGACATCATAAGAACTATTCTGCCGACCAAAGCGGGATTGACGAAGTTCTGTCCTATTCCGCCGAAGAACTGCTTTACTACTATAATTGCAACCGCGTCGCCTATAACTACCATCCACAACGGCATAGTCGAGGGAAGGTTGAAGGCGAGCAGTATGCCCGTAACGATAGCCGACAGGTCGCCTATCGTGTTGTCGCGCTTCATAACCTTGCGGCTGAGATACTCAAAGAGTACGCAAGCGCAAACGCTTACCGCAACCATAAGAAGCGAACGGAAACCGAATAATACAACCGAAAGCACCAGAGCAGGCATGAGCGCAATAATGACGTCAAGCATTATGCCCGTCGTGGTGTCCTTAGTCCGTCTGTGCGGTGAAGCGCTGACGGTCAGGAGTCTGTCTTCCATTATTTGCTCGCCTCCTCTTTAATAATTGCCTTCGCATTTCTCATATACTGAACGAGCGGTCTGCCCGCAGGACACGAGAACGCGCATGAGCCGCATTCCATACATACCATAGCGCCCGAGCGGTTGAGAGCCGAGATATCTCTCGCCTTCGCGTAGCGCTCGATAACGGTCGGCATAAGACTTAACGGACACGCCTTTGCGCATCTGCCGCAGCGTATGCAGTCGGTCTCATGCTTGACGCTTATATCCTCCTTGCCGAGGACAAGTATGGCGTTGTTGCTCTTTAATATCGGGTGATGCGTATCAACTATCGCCGCGCCCATCATCGGGCCGCCCGTTACAATCTTGACGGGATCCTCGCGGTAGCCGCCGCACTGCTGAATTATGTACTCTATTTCGGTGCCGACGGGAACTCTGACATTCTGAGGCGTTGCAACCGCCGAGCCGTCAACCGTCAGCGAACGGCTGACAAGCGGTCTGCCCGTTCTGACGTATCTTGCGATAAACGCGGCAGAAGCGACGTTCATAACGACGCAGCCGACATCCGCGGGAAGCTTTCCGGGCGGAACCTTTCTGCCCGTTGCGGAGAGAACCATCATCTTCTCCGCGCCCTGCGGGTACTTTGACTTAAGCGGCATAACCTTGATTTCGTCGCGTTCGTCGTCCTTCTCGGCTATTCTCTCGAGTATTTTGATAGCCTCGGGCTTGTTGTCCTCAACGGCAATTACGACTTTTTTGAAGCCGAGCATATCCTTTATAAGATGGATGCCGTTGAACACGTGCCACGAATTGTCGATACACTCGCGGTAGTCAACCGTTATGTACGGCTCGCATTCCGCGGCGTTGATAACGAGCGTGTCGATACCCGCGTCGGGCTTGAAATTGAGCTTAACGTGCGTCGGGAAGCCCGCGCCGCCGAGTCCTACAAGGCCGGACTGTCTTATCGCGGTAATAAACTCCTCGCGCGTGTCAATCTTGGGCGGTTTAAGGTCCTCAAAGTTTTCCATCTCGCCGTCGTTCTCAATGAAAACAGCCTGAGATACAACTCCCGTTGCCGTTCTCATCTCCTTGATGGCGGTTACCTTACCCGAAACCGTGGCGTGAATCGGAGCCGATACGTACTTGTCGGAGTCGCCTACGACCTGACCGACCTTAACGGTATCGCCGACCTTGACCGTCGGTTCACACGGCGCGCCTATGTGCTGGCTCATGGGGAGCACAACCTCCTCGGGCGCGGGAATACGCCGTACGGGCATATCCTTCGTGTTCTTCGAGTGGGGAACCATAACGCCGCCCCTGACCTTTTTGACAGGTTTTATCAATTCAGGGTGCATTTATTCTTTTCCTCCTTCTGAAGCGGAATTATTAAACAATTTTATTATCGGCGGCATAACCGCTCGGAGTATTGAGCCCGTCAACGCTCCGGTAACTATACCGCTTACAAGAAGCACGGGCGCGTAGCCGAGCACCGCGGTATTGCCGACAAGCACCGCCGCAACCGCGAGCTGACCTATGTTGTGCATCAGCGCCGAAACGACGCCGATGACGAGATAGCCCGTCTTCCTTGAAAACTTAAATAAAAGATACATTGTTACGGTGCTTAAGACACCGCCGCAAAGGCTCATCGCCCCTGCCGTGACGCCGCGCGTAATGAGGGCGAATCCCGCCTTGATAAGCGTTATTGCCAGCGCAGGCACAATCCCGAGCGTCGAGGCGGCGAGCATAGTGGCGATATTCGAAAATCCCGCCTTCGCGCCCGGCGGCATAAACGCCGACACGGGTATAAGCCCCTCAAGGAAATTGAGCACCAGCGCAACCGCGCCGAGTATGGCGAACAATGCAATTTTGTACGTTCTGTTCTTCATATCAATATGTTAAAGTATCGACGGACGCTTCGCCGCCCGATACGCTTATTACGGTTTTATTCGGTACGCACGCCGCAACGTCGCCCGCCTTCGAAAGCATGCCCGTATGAACGCATACAAGGTCGGGACAGTCGCTTTCGGTAAAGCCGATTTTCCCGTCCGAAACAATTATCTTGACGCCGTTTTCAAGCGTTATTTCGTCATCTTTATCAAGTGAAACGGTCAAATAATCTCTGCCGTCCACGCTGATAAGCGCCGTTCTGCCGTCCTTCAGGCCGAACCTGAAAAACAAAAGCAGGGCTATTGCGAAAAATACCAGAACGGCAAGTACGGCTATATCTCTTTTTGTGACTAACTTTCTTTCGTTCATCTGAGTTTATAATCCGCGTTTACGATTTCGAGCGCATTGGCAAGCTCGCCGTAAGCGCTCACCGTTTTGTCCGCATATACATAGACCGCCGAAGCGCCGTAGGAGTCGAGTATGCTCTGCGACTTTTCCTCGCCGAGTACGAAGCATAGCGTTGAGAGCGCGTCGCTCAAAAGTCCCGTGTCCGCCTTTACAGTGACGCTGACAAGCTCGGTTTCAACGGGATAGCCCGTGGTCAGGTCAAGTATATGGTGATAGGTCTTGCCGTCTGCTTCAAAGGTCTTTTCGTAGCTTCCCGAGGTGGAAACGAAAATAATCGCTCCGCCCTTGTATTCAAGTTTGCCAAAGTTCAGCTTTGCAAAATAATCGTTTTCACTGCCGTAAGGGTCGCGAATGCCTATTACCCAGCCTTCGTTTTTTGACTTTGCTCCGAAAAGTCCTACGCTTCCGCCGACAGAAACAACCGCAGACTGATTCGAAGAAATGTCAACCGCCTCAAGCGCCTTGTCGCAGGCTATACCCTTGCCGACCGAGCCTAAGTTAATTATCTGTCCCTTGGCAGTCTTAACCGTCAGTTTGCCGCTGTCAAGAGTTATCAGGCTGTCGTCGCAAAGCGGCAGAGCCGCTTCAATCTCATCCTTTGAAGGAAGTCTGAAGTCCTCGGTATCTATTCCCCAAGCTTCGGTCAACGCTCCGCTTGTCACGGCAAGCTTGCCATCTGACTTTGAATATATTTCGGCAGTCTCTTTTATGCAGCCGAAAAGCTCGGGGTCGATTCTGTTTTCGTTTGAATCGGAATTGTTGATTTTATAAAGGGCGGCGTTTTCGTCATTCTTTGAAATAAGGCTGTCAAGAGTTTTAATCTTATCAAAAACCGCCGCCTGCTCCGTCTTACCGTTTTCTTCGGTGTCGGTATAGGTTGTCACGCTGACAACCGAACCCATAATCACCTGCGAGGATTGCGTTTTGACAAACTCAGGCTTATAAAAAAAGCAACAAAAAACAATTAACGCCAAAGCAAGAAGCGGAAAAATCATTTTGAGCAGTTTCTTCATTTTTCCGCCTTCTTCCCCTTATAATTACTTAATTAAGTCTAATTATACTATATATTGTGCCGGCATTCAAGAATTGTTAATTTATTAACAGGGTAATTTTATTGTCGAAAATCCTATTGTAAATAATGTCGGATTGTGATATATTTTTCAGTGTGATTTTTAAGCGATTGGAGTTTTTCACTTGCAATATATCGTTATGGACCTCGAGTGGAATACCGCGTACGCCAAGCGCTACAACAGTTTTTTCAACGAGGTTATTGAGATAGGCGCGGCAAAGCTTGACGGCTCGTTCAGGCTCGTTGACACTATTTCCATTCTCGTTAAGCCGCAGATAAGCAAAAAGCTTCGCGGCAGAACGAAGGATTTAACCCATATCACCAACGAGGACGTTTCGGGCGGCAAGGTGTTTGAACAGGCCATAAGCGAGTTTTCGGACTGGGTCGGCGACGGCGACAACATCTTCCTGACCTGGGGCGACGGAGATATAAGGGTGCTTTCAAAAAACAACGAATATTTCACGGGCTCTTCTCAGCTTGTGTTTATGAAGAACTATGCTGACGCCCAGAAGTATATTCAGTCCTTTATCGAAAGCAAGGACAGACAGCAGGTAGGTCTTGCCGCCGCGTGTGAGCAGCTGGGTATTAATCCCGAGGACTTTTCGCACCACAGAGCGCTTGACGACAGCCTTATGACCGTCGAGTGCATCAAGAAGGTTTTTGACGAAAACAAGCTTAAAAAATACGTTCATCACTGCGACGCGGACTTCAACAAACGCCTTGCCTTCAAGCCGTTTTACATCAGGGACATCAACAATCCAGCCGTAAAGCTCAGGGGTACGAAATGCTACTGCGACGTCTGCGGCTCGCAGGCAGTTCAGAATAAAAAATGGAGGCTTGTAAACCAATCCTTCCGCTCGGAATTCTTCTGCCCAAAGTGCAAGCGCAATTTCCGCTTTTCCGTCAGATACAAGCAGTATTTCGACTACGTTGATATCAAGAAAACCTACACGGAAATAAAGCCGAAGGAAAACAAACCCGTAAAAAAGGAAAATATAAAAGATAAGAAAACCGCCGTATCGGACTGATACGGCGGATATTTTTATGCTGTTTTATCTGATAACTCTTATTCTGATAACCTCGTCGAGAGCGGTGATTGCGTTGACCGCGTCGTCGTTGATATCGGTGTCGGTATCGAGCATTGTGTAGGCGTATTCGCCCTTTGACTTGTTGGTCATATTGTCGATGTTGACGCCCTGCTCGGCAACCGCAGATGCGATTCTCGAAATCACGTTGGGAATGTTCTTGTGAATAATCGTAACTCTCGTTTTTGCAGTTCTCGGAACGGAAACCGTCGGGAAGTTGACCGAGTTTACGATATTGCCGTTTTCAAGGAAATCGCTTATCTGATTGACTGCCATTACCGCACAGTTGTCCTCGGACTCGGGTGTCGAAGCGCCGAGATGGGGAATAACGATAGCGCCGTCTGCGTCGAGCAGAGCCTCGTTGCCGAAGTCGGTAACATAAGCGGCAACCTTGCCCTCGGAAAGAGCATAGATAATATCGTTGGTTTCAACAAGCTCGCCTCTTGCGAAGTTGAGGATTCTTACGTTGTCCTTCATCTTCGCGATGTTGATAGTGTTGACAAGTCCTCTTGTCGAATCGGTCAGCGGCACGTGAAGCGTGATATAGTCGCAGTCCGAGAAAATCTCGTCAAGGCTTGTTACGTGCTTTACGGAGCGCGAAAGATTCCACGCCGCATCAACCGAAAGATACGGGTCATAGCCGTAAACCTCCATACCCAGCGAATGGGCGGCATTTGCAACGAGCACGCCGATTGCGCCTAAGCCCACAACGCCGAGCTTCTTGCCCTTGATTTCGGGACCTGCGAAAGCCGACTTGCCCTTTTCAACGCTCTTTGAGAAATTCTCGTCGCCGCGAAGCGTAGCCTTAACCCAGTCGATAGCGGGAACGATTTTTCTTGATGCAAGGAAAAGACCGCAGAGTACAAGCTCCTTGACTGCGTTTGCGTTTGCGCCGGGAGTGTTGAAAACAACTACGCCCTCCTCGGAGCACCTGTCAATCGGAATGTTGTTTACGCCTGCGCCCGCTCTTGCGATTGCAAGAGTTTCCCTGGGCAAATCCATCTCGTGCATTGAAGCCGAGCGGACCATAATAGCATCGGGATTGGCAACGGAGTCGCTGATTTTGTAATCCGACGAAAAATGCTTGATTCCGTTTGCCGAAATTTTATTAAGAGTTAAAATGTTATACATTGTTCAGTCTCCTCAGGAATTTGCTTTTTCAAATTCAGCCATAAAGTTTACGAGCTTTTCAACGCCCTCGTAAGGCATTGCGTTGTAAATCGAAGCGCGCATACCGCCGACGGTTCTGTGACCCTTGAGGTTTACAAGACCTGCCTCGGTTGCTTCCTTTACGAACTTTGCGTTAAGCTCTTCTGAATCGGTTACGAAGGGAACGTTCATTAAAGAACGGTCCTCGGGAACAACGGTGCCGCGGAACATCTTTGAGTTGTCGAGGAAATCGTAGAGAAGCTTCGCCTTCTTTACGTTTTTCTCTCTCATCGCTTCGAGACCGCCGTTTTCCTTAAGCCACTCAAGCACGAGCTTGCAGATGTAAATCGTGTAGCAGGGCGGAGTGTTGTAAAGCGACTGTGCGTCGGCGTGAATCTGATAGTTGAGCATCGTGGGAGTGATGTCCCTCGCCTTGCCCAAAAGATCCTCGCGGATGATGCAGATTGTAAGACCTGCGGGCGCAACGTTCTTCTGCGCGCCGCCGTAGAGCATACCGAACTTGGTAACGTCAAGCGGTTCCGAAAGGAAGCACGACGAAATGTCGGCGATAAGCGGAACGTCGCCCGTATCGGGAAGCTCATGGTAAACAGTACCGTAAATAGTGTTGTTCATGCATATATAGAAATAGTCGGCGTCGGGTGTGAATTCCGACTTGTCAAGCTTCGGAATATATGAGAAGGTCTTGTCAGCCGAGGAAGCGACAGCCTTGACCTCGCCGTACTTCTGAGCCTCCTGATAAGCCTTCTTCGCCCACTGACCGGTGATAACGTAGTCAGCCTTGCCGCTGCCGTTCATGAAGTTGAGCGGAATAGCCGCAAACTGTGTCGAAGCGCCGCCCTGAAGGAAAAGCACCTTATAGTTGTCGGGAATGTTCATCAGCTCGCGAAGCAGAGCCTCAGCGCCCTTGATAATGTCGTCATAGACCTTTGAGCGGTGGCTCATCTCCATAACCGACTGGCCGCTGCCCTGATAGTCGAGCATCTCAGCCGCAGCCTTCTTGAGTACTTCCTCGGGAAGCATGGAAGGACCTGCCGAAAAATTGTAAACTCTTGCCATAATATAACCTCCGATTGCATTGTGCAATTTATTAACAAAGTCAAAAATCAAACCGTCGGAAAGCATCAAAAAATGCCCCTTTCCCGATTTGTCCACGCAATTATAACAAACCGCCGCCTAAAAAGTCAACAGATTGTTAAAGATTTATCAATCTTTTTGGTGATTTTGTAGCTTTGCACGGAAAAGTTGTTAAACTTTTTAACAATATATGCATTTTGGCGAAAGCGCGTGCTTTTGTGAGTTATGATTGTGCCGAGGGCACAAGTTATGAGTTATGAGTTATGAGTTTGGCGCATAAAACGCTGTATGTCGGCCATAATATTTACGGTGATGATATGCACAGGCTTGGGAAATATACGCTTATAACCGACTCCGCGCCGTCAATCGTTGCATCTGCGGGCGTTGTCGGCAAAACTGAGGGCGAGGGTCCGCTCGCTAACGAATTCGACCGTGTTTTTACCGACGATTTGATGGGAAAAGACAGCTTTGAGCAGGCGGAGAGTGAGCTTCAGAGAGAAGCTGTTGAAAGGCTGCTGACCAAGGCTTCGCTGCCAGCGGAATCGGTTGATATGATTTTTGCGGGCGACCTTCTCAATCAGTGTACCGCTTCGACCTTCGGCTTAAAGGATTTCGGCATTCCCCTCGCCTGTATGTTCGGCGCGTGCTCGACTATGGCGCTCACTCTCGCAACGGCGTGTGCATTCGTTGATTCGGGCGCCTGTACTTCGGCGATAGCCGTGACCTCGTCGCACTTCTGCACTGCGGAAAGGCAGTTCCGTCAGCCGCTTGAATACGGCGGTCAGCGGCCGCAAAGCGCACAGCGTACGGTAACGGGTGCGGGCGCTGCGCTTATAACGGCGCACCGTTCCGACTGTCCGTCAGTCAGAGCGGTAACCTACGGCGCGGTGACGGATTTTGAGATTAGGGACGCCAACAATATGGGCGCGGCAATGGCGCCTGCCGCCGCGGCTACAATTCACCGTTTTCTCGACGATACGGGCACGAAGGCCGACGAATACTCAAAAATCGTTACGGGCGACCTCGGCTTCGTCGGCTCGGAGTTGCTGTGCGAACTTATGATGAGGGATTACGGCATTGATATTTCGGGCGTTCACGAGGATTGCGGCAAGCTGATTTTCGACCGCGAAGCGCAGGACGTACATTCGGGCGGCTCGGGCTGCGGCTGCAGCGCGTCGGTGCTGAACACGCGTTATCTGCGGTTGCTGAAAAGCGGTGAACTGAAACGCATTCTCTTTGTTGCAACGGGAGCGCTTCTGTCGCCGACAACTTCGCTTCAGGGTGAAACGATACCGTCGATAGCCCATCTTGTGCTTATTGAAAAGCCCGAAAATCTGAATTAACGCGGTGTGGATATGAATGACTTTCTGAAAAATCTGATGCTAATTGACAAATTCTCAAGGCTGCTCAGTGCCCTGAGCGTAACAAAGGTAATACTGACTGTTGTGATAATAGCCTTTTCTGTGATAACGGGAGCGAAATATTTAAGCGTTCCCCAAAAAAACTGAATAAAAGAACGGCAGACCGAAGTCTGCCGTTTCTTCTTTACATATTTCAGTAATCCATCTTAAGCTTGAAAACCTTTTTGTTTTCTCTCACGCCGTTTAAGTACACCGAGCTGTCGCCTTCGCCAAGGTCGATGTCAATCTTATCGCCGCACCTCGCCTCGCCCGAATACTCTGCATAGACATATTTAGGCACTCTGCCGCCCTGACTTATCTTCGTTATATCCTCGGCAAGGTCGAAATATCGCGTGTTCGTCATGTGACCGTTGATGTCGCAGAAGCTGTACGGTACCGTAAAGGTCTCGGCCTTGTCCGTATCCTGCGGTTTAATCGGCGCCGGCAATCTGTACTCGCGTCCGGTTTCGGTGCCGTCTATCGAGATACCCTCAAGATCGGGGAATATCATTTTACGTTTTTTCGCATCAATAAGCACCCACAGCGCGCTGCCCCTGATTATGCACTCGCCCTTTGAATCCGTAAATTCAAAATAACGCGGAAACATAACGTGCATCGTTTTGCCCGCCCAGCTGGTGAGCGTGATTTCCTCGTCATACTCGGGCAGTCTCGTTATTTCGGCGTGCTGCATGGTGATTACCCACAGAAAGCCGCGGTCGAGAGTTTTCTCCCTGCCCGCACCGAGAATTTCGGTGTGGTGAATAGCTGCCTCCTGCGTAAAGGTGAACAGCTGCGAAAGCCGCAGACGTCGGTACATATCGACGTCGCAGCTGCAGAGCTTATAGTGCTTTTCGTAAATTTCCATATTATTTAAGTCTGGACTCAAACGCGTCAACGACGTCGCCCAGAGTATAGAGCTTTTTCCACTGTCTCTGCGGAATCTGAACGCCGAGATTTGCCTCAAGACGGCAGATGATAAGCGTCATACCCATCGAATCAACGCCCGTATCGGTGTTGATAACCGTGTCCTCCGTCAGTTCCTTGCCCTCAAGCTCGGGCGCGCACTCATATACCGTCTGTACAATCTGTTCAAGAAGCTCAGACCTCGTTATTGTTGCCATATTTTTCCTCCTCGGCTTTCTGTAATTCCCAGCGTTTGATTTTGCCCGTAGGCGTACGCGGAAGCGGATCCTGCTTGAATATTACCTGCGAGAGTCTCTGTGACTGCGGAAGCTCGCGCATAACGGAAGCGACCTTTGTCAGAAGCTCCTCGCTCATATCCTCGGACTCCCTTATGATAAGCACGGGTTTGCCGCGAAGCAGTATAACCGCAAGCTCGCTGTTACCCAGAGCCTTCGCAATAGCGCCCTCATACTCGGGCAGGAAAATCTTGGTGCCCGTAGGCAATACAAGTATTTCCTTCTTTCTGCCGGTTATATAGAGCCTGCCGTCGCTGTCAAGGCTGCCCAGGTCGCCCGAATAAAGCCAGCCGTCCTTTAACGCCGCAGCGGTGCTTTCGTCATCCTTATAATATCCCTGCATAATGCAGGTCGGAGCCTTGATAAGTATCTCGCCGTCGTCGGCAATCTTAATCTCGTCGTCGGGGCATATTTCCATAGCATGGACATCGCCCGAAACGCTTATCGCCACGCCCGAGCTCGTCTCGGTAAGGCCGTAGCCGAAGCAGACTCTCTTACCCATAGCGGCAACCGCTTCGAGCAGGCTGTCGGGGCAGTCGCCCGCGCCGACAAGTATCAGGTTAAGCTCCGCATTAAGAAGCTCGTTTTTGAGCAGGAAGCCCAGCAGCATCGGTACAAGCGAGACCGCGGTAGGCTTGAAATAATCAAAGTCAACCATAAGCTGTCTCGTTCCCCTGCCCAGCGCTACCTTGGCACCGCAGGAAAGTCCCCACAGCAGCGAGCAGACAAAGCCGAAAACATGGCTTAACGGCAGCACGCACAGAAGCGTATCGTCAGCCGTAAGCGGCAGCTTCTGCGAGCCGTTGTAGGCGCTCGCGCAAAGACTCTGTTCGGTCAGTACAACCGCCTTAGCAGCACTCGTGGTGCCCGAGGTGAAGAACAGTATTCTTCCCGCGTCCTTTTCAACGCCGCCGTTCATATACTGCTCAAAATCCTTAACGGTATCCGCGTCGTCAGCCCAGAGCATATCGATATCCGCCTTCTGAATCTGAGCGGCAAGCACCTTGTCCGAAAGCGATTCGTCAAGCATAACGGTCTGCATCTTTGCCGCGACCGCCGCAAGGATTGTTATGATACAGTTCTTTTTACCCGAGCAGAAAATACCGATACTGGTCTTTCCCGTTGCGGTAAGCTCCGCCTTTCTCGCATTAACTGCGTCGATAAGCCCGGAGTAATGAAGCTCTTTTTTACCGTCGCCGTCATCGTAAACGAGGGCAACGCCGTCGCCGTTGTCGGCATAATACTTAAACATATTCAGGAAGCTGTCAAATCTCATTTAATCACCGTCCTAACCGTGTTTCGATAGTTACCTGTATATACTATCACATTTTTTCGTCAATTGGTAGTGTATTTTGAATGTTTTTTCAACAAAATTAATTTTTTTGTTTTTTTGAAAAAATATAGTGCAATTTTATTAAATGTGTTGTATAATGATTTTGTTATTAAATTAACAATTTATTTCTGGAGGGAAATATACAAATGGAAAAAGACATCCGCATCTGTATTATCGGCGGCGGCCCCGCAGGACTTTCAGCCGGTATGTATCTCGAGCAGAAGGGATACACAAACTACACAATTCTTGAAAGACTCGACAGAGTCGGCGGTAAGTGCTGGTCACCTACCTACAACGGCAGACGTTATGAGATGGGCGCTATCATGGGCGTTGACTCATACTATGCTGTTCACGACGCTGAGGTTTTCGGCCACACCGATCACGACGGCCCGAAGCTTAACAGAAACTACAAGAATTCCAAGGGCGACGTTATCGAGCCCTTCGAGCCCAAGAAGAACATTCTCAAGATTCCGAGACTTCTCAAGATGAAGAAGCAGATAAAGAAACTCGGCGAAATCCTTGAAACAAAGTACGTCGGTTATGACGTAAACGGCCACCGCGGCGTTGCAGAGGGCAGATATGAAGGCTGCTCACAGAGAAATGCTAAGCGTGAGCCCGTAAGCGGCGTTAACCCCAACCTTAAGGACCTTGCTCTTCCCTTCAACGAGTTCTGCAAGAAGAACGGCGTTGAGCTTATCCAGGACGTATGGATCGGACCGTTCACCTCTTTCGGTTACGGCTATTTCGACGAGATTCCGGCAGCTTACGTTCTCAAGTATCTCGACTTCCAGACCACAATGAACTTCGTTAAGGTTAACCTCTGGACATGGCAGGAAGGCACCCAGTCAATCTGGGAGGGCGTTCAGAATCACCTTAAGAACCCCGCAAGACTTAACTGCAACATCTCAAAGGTTGAGCGTAAGGACGGCAAGGTTTACGTTACCGTTAACGGCGAGGTTGAGGAGTATGACAAGATTATCGTTACCGCTCCCCTTTACATCCCGAACAAGCGTGACGACGGTCAGGTAGGCATGGTTGACTACTTCGACGCAAGAGAGGACGAGAAGGAACTCTTCTCCAAGATCGACTACGAGCGTTACGACGTTCTCGCATGCGAGACCAAGCCCGAGGATCATCCCGAAATTTCCTACTACGTATTCGAGAACATGACTCCCCAGACACTCGGTCACCTTATGGTTTACTACAGACGCTGGAAGGATACCAAGGACCAGGTTATCACCACTTATGCCCTTCGTAAGCATAAGAACTCCAAGGAAATTCCTTACGAAGAGTGCAAGAAGATGGTTCTTGACGACCTCAAGACCATGCACAACCCCGCTTCTAACGTTGTAAACGAGTGGAGCGTTTACTACTTCCCGCACGTATTCTCCGAGGATTACGCTGCAGGCTGGTATGACAAGGTTGAGGCTATGCAGGGCAAGTACGACACCTACTATGCAGGCGAAGTAATGTCCTTCGGCGATATGGATGAGACCGCTGAGTATTCAAAGGAACTTATCGATCGCTTCTTTTAATTCTTAATTGATTTTCGGGGAGGGGTTATTCCCCTTCCCGATTTTTTAGCCAGAGACTAAGAAAGGAATAACGCTATGAGTTATTTTAAGGACCATTATGACGTCATCATAATCGGCGGCGCTCTCGCAGGTATGTCGGCGGCTCTTCAGCTTCAGGCAAAGGGCGTTAAGGATATACTCATCCTTGAAAAGCACAACCTGCCCGGCGGTCTTGCAACCGACTTCGTAAGAGACGGTTTTGAGATTGAGGCAACGCTTCATGAAATGATGTCTATCGGTAAGCCCGGAAACCGTCTCAAGGTCGGTCAGTTCTTCGACGATATGGGCGTTGATATTGACTGGCTTCCCGTTCCCGAGTGCTACCGTGTTGCGCTTCCCAATTCGGGCATTGACGCAATTATACATGACGGTTACGAAACCGCCGCAAAAGAGGTTGACGCGGTAGTTCCCGGCACCTACGACAAGGTGCACGAGCTGTTCCTGCTTTGCCGCAGGGTTTACGACAGCATGAACATACTGTCCGTTACTCCCATGAGCAAGGTTCAGATGCTTCTCAAGCATCCCGATTTCGTCAAGACCGTAGGCTATACCGCAACCGAGGTTATCAACACCTTCAATCTTCCCAAGAAGGCCGTTGAAATGATTACGCCTTATTGGATTTACGTAGGTACGAAGATGGACGACCTTCCCTTCACCATTTACGCTTTTCTTATGGCGGACTATCTGACGGGCAGCTATGTCTGCAGAGGTTACTCGCACGAGATGAGTATGAAGATGGAAAAGAAGGTTGAGGAAAACGGCGCTCAGTTCGAGTTCAAGCAGGAAGTCGAAAAGATACTTGTAAAGAACGGCAAGGTTTACGGCGTCAGAACGCGCAAGGGTGACGAAATTCACTGCGATTACGTTATCGCCGCTCCGTATCCGAACAAGGTTTATACCCAGATGATTGAGCCTCTCAGCGAGGTTCCCAAGGGCGCTATCAAGATGGTAAACGGCAGACCTCTTTCGGTCACTCCCGTTTCGGTTATCGCCGTTCTTGAAGGCAAGCCCGAGGAAAACGGACTTATGAACTACTCCACCTTCTCGGGTACGACCATGGACACCAACGAAATCTGGGAAAACTACAAGAACATCACCGAGCCCTACAACTACATCACAACGATTTGCCTGAACTACGCAAATCCCGACTGTGTTCCCGAGGGCTACACTCAGGTTTCTATTACCGCGCTTGTTCCCTCCTCGGCATTTGAGGGCGTAAAGGAAGAGGAATACTTCGACTTGAAGCGCAGACTTGCCAACGAGATGATGGAGGAATACATCAAGATTTCGGGCGTTGATTTCAGACCGAATATCACCGAAATCGAGATTACAACGCCCATGACCATAGCCCATTACGTAGGCGCATGGAAGGGCAACATCTACGGCTTCTCACACGCACTTGCCGACCATGCGGTTGCAAGACTTCAGATGAAGGAACAGGATCATTTCATCGAGGGACTTGAATTTGCAGGCGCTCACGGTATGTCGGGCGACGGCATGGGACCGCAGATTACAAACGGCAGAGCCGCCGCCAAGGGCGTGCTCGACGATATGGCAAAGAAGAAGGAGGGTGCGAAATGAGCAAGAGTATTAAAGTAAAAGGCTTTCTTCAGGACGTAGGCGGCGCTTCGAGAGTTACAAAGATGCGTCAGGAAGCTATTGCAAACGCATCCGACGTTCCGCAGCCCAAGGATTTCGTAAGAGAGCTTGCCGACAAGCTTCACCCCGCTTCAATGCAGTTCAAGGTAGTGTCCGTTAAGGATGCGTCCCCGACTTCAAAGATTTACAGACTTGCTTCGACCGACGATCACATTCCGGTATTCCAGGCAGGTCAGTATATAAACTTCCGTCTTAAAATCGGCGACAGCCTGCTGACAAGACCTTATACAATCAGCTCTGCGCCCTTTGAGGCGAGAGGCGAAAACGGCTTCGTTGAGGTTACTATCAGAAGAAACAGACCTTATCTTGTTCCCGACTATTTCTTCGACAACGTTAAAGAGGGCGACCTGCTTGACGCGAATATGCCCTTCGGTTTCTTCTACTGGGAACCGCTTCGTGACTCGAAGAACATTGTCGCTCTTGCGGGCGGCAGCGGCATCACCCCCTTCCTGTCAATGGCAAGGGAAATCGCCTACGGCAAGATGAAGGGCTGCAAGATTACGATAATCTACGGCTCGGTCAATTCCTCCGATATAGTTCTCAAGGAAGAGCTTGACGCGGTTGAAAAGGACTGCCCCGATGTTAAGGTCGTTCACGTGCTTTCCGACGACGACAGCTGGGAAGGCGAAAAGGGCTTCGTAACCAAGGAAATTATCGAAAAGTATTCGGGCGAGGATCCGACTTATATGTTCTGCGGCCCGCTTGCGATGTATAATCTTATTGAAAAGAATATCAAGGAAATGGGCGTACGCGAGAAACGTTTCCGTCACGACGTTATGAACAATCCGACGGACGCGACGAAGATTCCCGGCTTCCCCGCGGGCAACGAGGCAAAAACCTTCAATATCACGGTTGTACGCGGTATTGAAGAAACGGTTATCAAGGCTTCGGGCGGCGAACCCGTTGCGGTATCGCTTGAGCGCGCGGCTATCCCCGTTGATACGCACTGCCGCTGCGGCGAATGCGGCTTCTGCCGTACTCAGCTTCTCTCGGGCGAAATCTTCGTTTCACCCAACGGCGACGGCAGACGCATGATGGATAAGGAAATGGGCTGGTTCCACGCCTGCGCTTCCTATCCGACAAGCGACCTGAAAATCAAAATCCCGATTATGTGATATAATCAAAAAAACAAACCCCCGTCCGACGGGGGTTTTGCTTTTGTACGGGAGATTAATTCTGACAGCAGCCACAATCGTTGTCGCCTATGTCCTGCGCGTTGGGCGGGAAGAACTCGTCAACGGGGAAACAGATTTTTCGGAACGCGTCGCACGGGTCGTCGGTGTTGCACGAGCATTCCTTACTCGGCATACAGAAGTCGTAAACGGGCATGAGCAGCTGAACGTCGCGCTCAATCTGAACTATTGAGAAAATCCCTAATGTGACGGCGACCGCACGCTCGCAGTGGCGGCGGAAAAGGTCCTCGGGGAATTCGTCGTTGAAGGCGCGCTGAATGTTACGCGGAAGCACGAAATTCAGATCGCCTACCGTGTTGCAACAGTCGCAGACGTTGCAGAGTCTTGCGTCGAGCGCAACGGGCTCGGCAACCTGCACCTTTACCCTCGGATTGGTGTTGGTCGAAACGAGCTGTTCGTCATTGGCGTCGGCGGTGTACTCGGACGAGAACACCTTTACCTTACCCTCGCTGCCGTAAAGCACGCATTTCTTCGAGAAGGTTGTAAAGCCGCAGACCGTTGTCGGATTCTGTGAGCCCTGAGTGTAGGCATCGAGCTTAACCTTGAAGAAAAACGTTATGTCGCAGGTGTAGCAGCCTCTGTTGAAGGGTGTTTTTTCAACGTCTATGACGCAGTTAAGTACCTCGGCAGAGCGTATTCTTACGCTTACGGCGTCGTCTATAACGGACTGCGCGCCGTTACCGAAATAAACTCTTAAATCGGCAAGGCAGTCCTTGTCGGCGCAGGAATCGTAAACTCGGTTGGTATCAATGCAAACCGCTTCCCTGAATTTTGAGGGCAGCTTGTTGCACGTTCTGTTTTCGGGCATTTGTATTCCTCCTTAAAAGTATTTAAGTTTTGAAAACTTCAATATCAGTTTATGTGCTTTTCGGCAGTCGGTTACCGCAAATTGAAACAAATCGTTAATTTTACCGTTTTCTATTGAAAAAATACAGCGTTTGCGTTAAAATAAAAAAGTTAAAAGAATACTTTTCAGAGGTGTTTTAATGTTTGACAGAATATGGATGAACGGAAAGACCGTTATTATCACGGGCGCTTCCGGCGGTATGGGTAAGGGAATTGCCGAAAAGCTCATCAAGGAGCACGGCTGCCGCGTTATCGGTATTGCGAGAAGCGAGGAAAAAATGAAGAAGGTTGTCGAGGAATTAGGCTCGTATTCCGAGAATTTCTCGTATCAGCTTTTTGACGTTTCCAAAGAGGAAAACTGGGTTAAGTTTGTTGACTATCTTAAGCAAAACGATATAAAGCCCGACGTGCTTATCAACAACGCGGGCATACTGCCGAAGTTCGACAGGTTCCAGAATTACTCGATTGAGTACATAGAGAACGCTATGAACATCAACTTCTATTCGGCGGTTTATTCGATTCACGCTCTGCTTCCGCTTCTGCTTGAATCCCCGACGCCGGCTATTATCAATATCGACTCGTCCGCCGCGCTTATGACTCTTGCGGGCACGTCGGTTTATTCGGCTTCAAAGGCGGCGCTTAAATCACTCAGCGAGGCGCTCAGAGAGGAGCTTCGCGGCAAGTGCTACGTCGGCATAGTTTGCCCCGGCTTTACAAAGACGGATATCTTCCGCAATCAGGAGGCTGCCGACGACAAGGGCCAGAAGTATCTCAATATGGTCAGCACGTCGTGCGAGCGTATGGTAAAGATGATTATGAACGATATCCGCTCAAAGAAGCCTCTCGGCGTTCACGGCTTTGACGCGGCGTTTATGAATTATTTCGGCCGTCTTATGCCGGTTCAGGGCGGACGCCTTTTCTCGGCGGTTATGAAAATGTCGAAGCTGCCGATGTTCGACCCGATTTTTAAAGACTGAGCAAAAATTAATTAACATAAATAATTAGGAGGAAAGAAAATGAAGGTATTTATGATAGGCGGAACAGGTCTTTTAGGCTGTGAAGCCGCAACAACCCTCATCAAGAGAGGCCATCAGGTAACAACCGTTGCCCTTCCCCCTCTTCCCGAGGGCGCACCGATTCCCGAGGAGATGGAGCTAATCTTCGGCGACATCAACAAGAAGTCAGACGAGGAAATCGAGGCAATGCTTCAGGGCGCTGACGTTTTCATCTTTGCCGCAGGCGTTGACGAGAGAGTTGAATTCCATCCCCCCGTACTTGAGCAGTATCACAAGTACAACATTGCACCGCTCGAGAGAATTTTCCCGCTTTGCAAAAAGGTCGGCGTTAAGAGAGCGGTAGTTCTCGGCTCATACTTTGCTTATCTGCACAAGATAAAGCCCGAGATGAAGCTCACCGAGAGAAACCCCTATATGAAGTCAAGAATGGATCAGGAAAAGGTCTGCGAGGACGCGGCTGACGAGAACTTCTCGACCTGCGTGCTTGAGCTGCCCTACATCTTCGGCACTCAGCCCGGCAGAAAGCCCGTATGGACAGTTCTTATCGAACAGATTCAGGGCATGGACAAGCTTCCCTTCACTATGTATCCGAAGGGCGGTACCGCAATGCTCACCTGCCGTCAGGTAGGTCAGGTTATAGCGGGCGCGGCTGAAAACAAGCTCGGCAAGACCGGATTTGAAGCTATTCCGATAGGTATGTACAATATGACATGGCCCGAATTCCTCGACATAGTATTTGCTGCAAGAGGAATGGCAGGCAGAAAGATAGTCACCGTTGCACCTTGGATGATGAGACTTGGCATGGGCAAGATAGTCAAGGACTACAAGAAAAGAAATATCGAGTCAGGTATGGATCCCATGCAGCTTCCCGACATCATGGACTACAACCTTTTCATTGACAAGAAATACTGCCTTGAATTAGGCGTTGAAGAGGATGACATCAAGGCGGCTATCACCGATTCCATCAAGGTTTCGCAGGCAGCCTTTGAGGGTAAGGTAAAGCTTCTCGAAATGAAGGGCGAATAATCACGGCATAATTAAAAGACCGAAGCGGCGCTTCGGTCTTTTTTCATTTTATATATTTATATTGTCTCAACCGACTTTTCGCAGGTCTCGCAGAGTATGACCTCGCTGAATTCCTTCATAAGCACATCGGCGCATTTTTGGGCCTTCTTCTCGTCCCTGAAAACACCGTAAACCGTAGGTCCGCTGCCGCTCATCATCGCAAGGTCCGCACCGTGCTTCTTCATAACCGACTTTATATACGGGCGCTTGGGCACCTCGATAACCTGCTCAAAGACGTTGCACGCCTTCTTGCACATTGTGGGATAGCTGCCCGTCTTGACCGCGTGAAGCATACCGACCGTGTCGGCATGGCGTATATACTCGGCCTCGTCAATAAGCTTGTATGCCGGACCGGTTGAAATCTCCATCTCGGGCTTGCAGAGAACTATATAGCAATTCTTTATTAAAGGAAGCGGCGCGATAACTCCGCCCTTGTCGGTACAGTATGCCGTACCGCCCGTCAGCGAAAACGGAACGTCTGCGCCTACCCTTTCGCCTATATCGCAAAGCTCGGGCTGACTTAATTTTTTATTGTAAAGCGCATTGAGCGCAAAAATCACTGCCGCCGCGTCGGCGCTGCCGCCTGCAAGTCCCGCCGCCATGGGGATCTTCTTTTCTATCTCAATTTCAATTCCCCTGCCGCGCGTAATACGGTTGTAACGGAAAAACTCCTTTGCCGCCTTGTATGCAATATTCTTTTCGTCGGTCGGCACACGCTTGTCCGCGGTTATAATCTTAATCGCCTCGCCGCCCGTTCTCTCAACCCTTACGGTATCGTAACAGCTGACCGACTGCATAATCATATTAAGACTGTGATAGCCGTCGGGAAGAATCCCGGCAACGTCGAGCAGAAGATTGATTTTAGCCGCAGCTTTTACTATCATAAACTACCTCTCATTCAATCGGCATAAGTATCGGCGTGCGCTTCTGATAGAGCGTGAAGCAATCGAAGCCCGCCTCTTTCATCACGTCGTACGCACTTTCAAGACCCGCCGTAATGTCCTCGGCGTAATGCGCGTCCGAGCCGAAGGTAACGTACTTGCCGCCGAGCTCGTGAAAACGCTTAACTATATCGGCCTCGGGCGACAGCTTGCCGTAGGGCATACGCAAACCCGCGGTGTTGATTTCAAGCGCCTTTTCCTTCTCGGCCAGAAGCTTCAGTATTTCGTCAACCTGCCCGTCATAGTCGTGGATATTGACGTCAATACCTCCGTCCTGATAAAAATAGCGGAAGGGATATGTAAGGTGGGCAAGTATGTCAAAATTGCCCCATTTCACAAGGTTGTAAATTTCACGGAAATACTTTTCCGTGTATTCCTTAACGCTTTGTTCATTGTACTTTTTGAGGTGGCAGAAATCCGTCGTATTGCGAAGCGCGTGCACCGCGCCGATAACTACGTCATAATCGTAATGCGCGAGCACCGTATCGGAAAGCCGCTTGTCGTAATGCCCCTGCGCCAGCTCAATTCCGCGAAGCACGAGCACCTTGCCGCGGAACGCAGACTGCGCCTTCGAAATCTCAAAGAAGGACTGAACCACGCGCCTGTCGTAGCTCTCCTTTTCATAGACGTCAATTTCACAGTGGTCGGTAAATGCAATCGCGCGCACGCCCATCAGCTCCGCCTTCTCGCATATAAACATTGCGGAATGGTGGCCGTCGGGCGAGTTGTCGCTGTGTACGTGCATATCAACTAATTTACGATACATAATGCACCTCAGAAAATTTATGTTACGTTTATTTTATCATAAAAAATCCGATAATAGTACACTTTTTTGAAAATTTTTGATTTTTTATGTGGCAAAGCGAAAGTTTTTGTGTTAGAATACTTGCAATCAAAAAACGGAGGTAATTAAAAATGCGCGCAATTATTACCGTAGTCGGCAAGGATATGGTCGGCATACTCGCCAAGATTTCAACCGTATGTGCCGAAAACAACGTCAACGTTATCGAGGTTTCACAGTCGATTTTACAGGATATGTTCTGTATGATTATGCTCGTTGACGTTTCAAAGTGCAATATCGAATTTACCGCCTTTGCGGAAAAGTGCAAAAAGCTCGGTGAGGATATGGGACTGAGCGTCAGCGCCATGCACGAGGACATCTTCAACTCGATGCACAGAATCTGAGGTAAGGCACAATGATAAACACCAAAGACATACTTGAAACTATCAATATGATTCAGGAGGAAAACCTCGATATCAGAACGATAACGATGGGTATTTCCCTGCTGGACTGCGCCGACTCCGACATTGACAGAGCGTGCGGGAGGATTTATGACAAAATCTGCCGCAAGGCCGAAAAGCTTGTCGTAACGGGCGAAAATATAGAAAAGGAATACGGCATTCCGATAATTAACAAGCGCATTTCCGTAACACCGGTTTCAATGATACTTGGCGCGAGCGGCGGCGACCCGATTAAGTACGCCAAAACGCTCGACAAGGCTGCAAAGACAGTCGGAGTGAACTTTCTGGGCGGCTATTCGGCGCTCGTTCACAAGGGCTTTGCCTCGGGCGACGAAGCGCTTATCAGAAGCATTCCCGAAGCGCTTGCCGAGACCGAAAGACTCTGTTCTAGCGTAAATATCGGCTCGACAAAAACGGGTATAAATATGGACGCCGTAAAGCTCATGGGCGAAATCGTGCTTGAAAGCGCGATAAAGACAAAGGACAAGGGACTTGTAGGTCCGTCGAAGCTTGTCGTGTTCTGCAACGCACCCGAGGACAATCCCTTCATGGCGGGCGCCTTCCACGGCGCAGGCGAGCCCGACTGCGTTATAAACGTTGGTGTTTCGGGCCCCGGCGTTGTACGCGCGGCGCTTACCAAAATTCCCGACGCCGATATCACTGAGGTTGCCGATACAGTCAAGAAAACCGCGTTCAAAATC
>JAEEGF011881994.1_pt1 | contig 26888 bp, 26 predicted proteins | sample 9134171 | NCBI WGS metagenome assembly JAEEGF01 (sample SAMN16246542, study PRJNA631951) | gut metagenome | biome: gut microbiome; feature: rumen; material: AP-attached | host: Bos | place: Iran: Karaj | collected 2018-10 | reverse complement strand
GTATTGTAAATGCTTCAGAGTGCAGCTGAGACATGGTATTAATAGTAACAACAAGAATCTTTACGGCCGGAAGGGTTCTAGCTGCTATACTGATTATGAAACATCAAGCATGTCCAAATACTGACTGCCTACGTCAGCTATATGCTGTTTTCGCCCCTCAAGATTATCTCCGAGCAAAAGGTCAAAGACTTGCGTCATCTTTTCTGCATCCTCCGGAAGCACTCTGATCAGACGACGTGTTTCCGGATTCATAGTCGTCATCCACATCATATCAGGATCATTTTCACCAAGTCCTTTGCTTCTGTTGATAATGCATTTTGCACCGTCCAGCTTTTCGAGTATATCAGCCTTTTCCCTGTCAGAATAGGCAAAGTATGTCTTATCCCTGCACTCAATTTCATACAACGGTGATTCTGCAATATAAACATAGCCCTCGCGGATCAAAGTTGGAACAAGACGGTAAAGCATAGTAAGAATCAGTGTGCGGATCTGAAAACCGTCAACATCGGCATCTGTACAAATAATGACCTTATTCCAGCGAAGATTATTAAGGTCAAATGTACTAAGATCTTTGCTGTGTCTGTCATTTACTTCTACACCGCAACCCAAAACTTTGAGGAGATCCGTGATGATCTCACTTTTGAAAATGCGCACGTAGTCCGCTTTCAGACAGTTCAGAATCTTGCCCCGTACAGGCATTACCCCCTGAAATTCTGCATCACGGCTCTGACGGCAGGCGCCTGCAGCAGAATCTCCTTCTACGATGTAAATCTCTCGATGGGAAGTGTCTTTCGACCGGCAATCGATAAACTTCTGAACACGATTTGCCATATCAATCTTCTGCTGCAGATTGTTTTTGATATTCTGCCTTGCCTTTTCCGCATGCTCACGGCTCCGCTTGTTTACGAGTACCTGGTCGGCTATTCTGTTCGCTTCCGGTTTATTTTCAATAAAATAAACTTCCAACTGACTTTTAAAGAATTCCGTCATGCACTGCTGGATAAAACGGTTGTTTATAGCTTTCTTCGTCTGGTTTTCATAGGATGTTTGTGTCGAAAAGCAGTTAGTCACAAGGATAAGGCAGTCCTGGACATCCTGCCATTTTACCGAATTCTCATTTTTTGTATACTTTCCCTCCTGCTTGATATAATTGTCTACCGCAGAGGTAAAAGCCAAACGCGCCGCCTTTTCCGGAGACCCTCCGTTTTCCAACCATGAAGAATTGTGATAGTATTCCTGAGTTGATTTTTCTTTAGAAAAGCAAAAACAGGCAGAAATTTTAACCCGGTAATCAGGGAGGTCCTCTCTGTCGCGCCCTTTACGCTCACTGGAAATGAAAACCGGAAGCGTGAGTGGATTTTCTCCTGCGATTTCTTTTACATAGTCTTCAATTCCATTTACATAAAGATAATCCGTTGTCTCAAATCGGCTGCCTTTTTGAATCTTAAGGCGGAATGTCACTCCAGCATTTACAACAGCTTGTTTGTGCATGATAGTATGGAAGTATTCCTGAGGAATATCAATGTCTGTAAATACTTCAAGATCTGGCTTAAACCGAATCGTTGTCCCGGTTTTTTTTCTGTCAGCAGGTTCTATATTCAGTTCTTTTCCTTTTTTGCCGAGAACCTTGCCTTTTTTGAAATGCAGAGAGTATTTATTGCCGTCACGCCATACCGTAACGTCCATGTACTCTGAAGCATACTGGGTAGCACAGGAACCTAACCCATTAGTCCCGAGGGAATAGTCATAATCACCGCCGGAATTGTTTTTATACTTTCCGCCTGCGTATAATTCACAAAATACGAGCTCCCAGTTCCACCGTTTTTCATTTGGATTCCAGTCAAGCGGGCAACCGCGGCCGAAATCTTCCACTTCAATGGATTTATCTTCAAAATAGCTAAGTGTAACGAGGTTGCCGTGTCCTTCCCTTGCTTCATCAATCGCATTGGATAAGATCTCAAAAGCCGCATGTTCACAGCCCTCCAGCCCGTCCGATCCGAAAATGACAGCCGGTTTCTGCCTGACCCGCTGCTCATCTTTCAGCAACTGAATACTTTCGTTGCCGTATTGTACGGTATTTGCCATTCTGGTTTTCTCCTTGAAGGAACTTTTTATTTACATAATATACCATATCCTGTAAAATAATGCAAGAAAGTAACAATTTGTAGGATTTATCCATGAAGAATTATAATAGATTAAATTCCAAAAAAACATTTTTCAAATAGATATCTATGGACTATAATAACACTGTTTTTAAATCTATACTGGAGGAAAACAGTTATGACTAATGAATACCTGAAACGAGTATATGCCAGCGTCGAAGCCAGAGACGGCAATGAGCCTGAATTTCTTCAGGCTGTGAGAGAAGTATTTGAGTCTCTCGAGCTTGTCATTGACAAACATCCCGAGTGGGAAAAGGCCAGCCTTATCGAGCGCTTTGTTGAGCCGGAACGTGTTGTTGAATTCCGTGTTCCCTGGGTTGATGACAACGGAAAAGTACAGGTCAATCGCGGCTACCGTATCCAGTTCAATTCTGCTATCGGGCCTTATAAAGGCGGTTTGCGCTTCCATCCTTCCGTCAACCTCTCCATTCTTAAATTTCTCGGTTTTGAACAAATCCTTAAGAACTCCCTGACCACGCTGCCAATGGGCGGGGGTAAAGGTGGCTCCGACTTTGATCCGAAAGGCAAGTCTGATGCTGAAGTAATGCGTTTCTGTCAGAGTTTTATGTCTGAACTTTACAGACATATCGGCCAGTTTACTGACGTACCTGCCGGTGATATTGGTGTAGGCGGTCGTGAAATTGGATTTCTCTTTGGAGAATATAAACGCATAACCAACCGCTTTGACGGAGCTGTACTGACCGGTAAAGGTCTTACTTTCGGCGGCTCTCTTGCCAGGACACAGGCTACCGGTTATGGACTATGTTACTATGCTTCAGAAGCATTGAAACATCTTAAGAATGACAGCTTTGAAGGCAAGACAGTTATTGTCTCCGGTTCAGGCAATGTTGCACAATATGCTGCCGAAAAATGCACACAACTCGGCGGCAAAGTCGTTGCAATGAGCGATTCACAGGGCTATGTTTATGACGCGAACGGCATCAATCTTCCAAAGCTCTTTGATATCAAGCAAAAGCGGCGTGCCAGAATCAGCGTTTATGCCGATGAAGTTCCTGGCAGCAAATACGTTGAAGGATGCCGTAATATCTGGACTGTCAAATGCGATATTGCTCTTCCCTGCGCTTCCCAGAATGAGATGGATGAAGCCGGCGCACAAGCATTGGTTAACAACGGATGCATTGCTGTATTTGAAGGAGCTAATATGCCTTTGAATCCCGGTGCCATTGAAATTGTCAAGAGTAACGGCCTGCTGTATTCTCCCGGTAAAGCTTCCAATGCCGGTGGCGTTGCCACTTCAGGTCTTGAAATGTCTCAGAACTCTATCCGCATGTCCTGGTCATTTGAAGAGGTTGATGAAAAGCTGAAAGGGATTATGAAGAATATTTATCAGGCTTGCTATGATGCCTCTGTTGAATGCGGGTGCCCTGGTGATTTAATGGTGGGAGCAAATGTAGCAGGCTTCCTGAAGGTTGCCGAAGCTATGATGGCTCAGGGTATCGTCTGAAAATCTAAAACTATTTTAAGAACCGGATTTACCGGTTCTTTTTTATTAACTCTATACTGCTTCTGATTTACAAAAAACATGCGCTGTGTTATGATACTATTATATTCCTTTATAAAACAAAATTGATAATTGATATATTTGATCTATATATCTATATAAAGATATATAGATGAATACAGGGGAATAATATGAGAAAAAAAGTTGTATTTCTTCTTTGTTTCTTTCTTTTGAGTTCTATAACAGGAAATGCCGCTGCAACTGCATCAAACGAGCTCACTCTCTGTCTACCTGCTGAGTATAACAGGCTTTATCAGATTCCGATATCAGGTGGTGAAGCATCCCTTCTTGCAGATGCTTATACAGAATGCTTTGTTAGAGTCGGAGATATGCTGATCGCCTCTTTTCTCGACGGGACCGTACGCCGAATCGATCCTGTAAGCGGAACCTCCGAGATACTTTATTCCCAATCCGGATTGACGCTGAATGAACTTTATCCGCTGAAAGACGGTTTTGTTGGCGTCAGTTTTTCTATGCGGGATGGAGTGCAGTATTTTTATTATAATTCCGTTTCAGGAATCTTTAAAAAAATATTTGAAAACAGATATTTCAGCAGTATATGCTCTTCCGCAAATGTGTTGTTATGTATTGAGTATCATGACGGCACTCCGGAACTGATAGCCTTTGATCTCCCCTCAGAAAGCAAATTGTTGGATATACCTGTATCGAAACAGGCTAAACTTCTTTCGTTTGGCAATGAAGTATATATTTTTTATCCTAATACCGGAAAGCTAGACAGGTTGGATTTAGCAAGCGGCAGAATAAGCTGTTCTGAAATTCCTTTGAAAAGCACAGATTATAATCTGATTTATATTCACGGCAGCAACTGTATCGTACATGGCAACTACAATGATGATCACCTCTATCTCATCAGCAACGGTTCACGACAGGAGATTTCAATCGCAGATGACAGATATCCTGTTTTTTATGATGCTGTCGGCCAATATGTTCTTTTTTATTCCACAAAGTATTTTGAAAGTACTGCATTGGAAGGAACCTGGTATCCGTTTTCCTCATATTATATTTTGGATATGAATAATGGTACTGTTACTGAAGTTTCTGTTCAGGGGCAATACAGTAAACTTTTTGAAACCGGAGACTTCCCTGTTATGGATTCCTCTACTGCCCGTAAACCCTTAACTGCATCAATCTATTCCTTCTTCTGTGAGAGCACCGGAGCGGGGGGCGCTGTTCCTCTCTGTTCCACTACACATTACGCTTGGATGAACATTGCAGACGGTACAGCTGATATAGCCCTTCTTTCAGCGCCTATACAGGAAGAGCTGGATTATTTCAGTGAAAAAGGTGTAAGCGTAGAAATGAAACTCTACGGCGGTGATGGACTTGTTTTCATTGGCAATCATGCCTGCGGCGTTGATAATCTCACACTTGATCAGATTCATGCAATATACCGGGGAGACATTACAAACTGGTCAGAAATCGGTGGTGTCGATCAGCCTATACGAGTACTGTACCGTGATGACCAGTCCGGCAGCCAGCGGTTGTTTGAGCGTATGCTCTGGAAAGATGAGCCGGTGCCTGATTTTGAAGCTCTCGGCTTTGACAGACTTGATGACATGAGCTCTATTGTATCGCAATGCCTTTATGAACCCTACTCAATAGGATACAGTATCATGACCTATTTGAGTGACGTCTATGGCAATGAAAACCTTCTCGCCTTTTCTCTGGAAGGTTTTTCAGCCACACCGGAAAATGTAGCAGCAAAACAGTATCCCCTTTCCACACAGGGTTATGTTGTGATCCGCAGTGATGAAGAGGAGAACAGCCCGGCCAGGAGACTTTTTAATTGGTTTGGTTCGCCTCTCAGTGATCTCATTTTGAAAAATAACGGCATTACACCGCTGAAATAAAAACTGAAAAACATAGTAATATTTTTCTTATCATCAAAAGGAGTTTTTATGAGTAAATATACAGAAAAAGCGATGAAATATCGAACAAATCCCGAGGCTATGGGAAAATCACATTACAACTGTGCACAAGCCATAGTAACGGTTTTTGCTGAGGATTTACATTATGATGAGGAGGCAGCTTTCAAAAGCGCAGCAGCTTTCGGAGGCGGTATGCGCATCGGCTCTGTCTGCGGAGCAATTACCGGAGGACTCATGGCACTTGGTCTTGCGGGTATTGACGATGCCAAAACCGTCAACTCCTTTTTTCGAAAAGTCCGCAACAATCACGATGGTCTTATCAACTGCAGCGATCTCCTGAGGACAAATGCTGAAAAAGGCGGTGAAAAAGGCCCGCACTGTGATGCCATGGTCTATGAATGCGTAGGTTATGTGGAAGAATTGCTCAGTGAAAAGGGAGTATTATAACTTCTGAATAACCAACTACAACCCTTTGAAAAATGAGCCACCTTTTGGAGGTGGCTCATATTCCAATATGATTCTTATATATAATAACTTTTATTTCTAAATAAACGAATGACCACAGTTTGGGCAATATTCCATAGCAAGAGACACCTCTGCACCGCAATCCGGGCACCAGATTGCTTCGTAGCTACTTCCGTCTGCATTATAGGATACATGAGTCTGATATCCCTGTTCCCCATCATAGACTACATTATCGGTCTCATATCCGTAAGTTCCCGGCACATACGGCTCTCTGCCGTAAACATCGATCTGATAGATATTGCTCTCGCTCGGATAATCCATATAATAGACGGTGCAGCCGGCTCCTTCTATGTCATTTCCTCCGATGATATTGACACGGTTGCCGTCAACATGGTAGGAGCTTCCGTCTGACAGCACAACATAAATCGTAAAGGCTGTATCATGATATGCGGTGCCGCTCATGGAGCCGTAAACCGGTGTCGGCGCACTGTGGCTTCCCTGAATATTGCACCAGGTGTACTTGCTCGGTCCGCGCGCTGTCATACCTTCCCAGTAAAGGGTAGCCGGCGCCCCGTAGTACAGTTCCCCGTCTATGCTGCAGATGCTGAATGGAACGGTTGCCTGTGTGACGCCTTCAACATTGACAGTAACCGTGCTGAAGCTGTAGTCCACAACAGTTCCGTATAAAACTCCGCTGTCCTGGGAGGGAGACGGTGCGGGTGGCGCAGTCGGCGTCGGGTTGTTGTATACATAGAGATAGGCTGTGCTGGTTCTGGCTGTCTGGCCCTTGTAGTAGAACGTGCAGTAAGCCCCCCAGCCGTCCATATCTCTTGTCACATTGCTGATGCTCAGTGTGGTGCTGTATGAGCCGTTTACCGGTGCATTCGGATACATATAGCCGAAGTTCTGTGCGGAGTATTCACCGCCGTTCGGAGAAACAAACGTCCAGTACAGAGAGTCATACGCATTGGCATTGGCTACAAAGTAAGCCGTCTCTCCGGGAGTGTGACCTTCGTTGGTCGGATTCTTGGTAATGGAGAGATAGGCAGGCTGCGCAGGAGATACTGGTGTATAACCCGGAGCAGCTGTCGGAACCGGGTAATATGGTGATGTGCCTGAGCCGGACGCGGGAACGGCATCCGGTGCCTGCATACCTGCGGGCTGTACGGCGGCATAACTCTCAGTCGGCTTTTTCGTTCCGATAAATACTGCATAGCAGTCCGTCATGCCGGTAAGGCTTTTAATCTTTTCTGCAGTCATCCACTCGAAGCTGGTATTGCTTTTCTCAGCTCCGGGGAAACTGTTCAGGCCGGCGTCATTGAACTGCTCGGCGGATATGGCCACTCCGCTGGCATCCGTATAAGATACATGCCGCAGGCCGTATACTACCACTGCATGTTCCACTGCAAATGTTGTATAGCTCAGTTCCTTGTTTTTCAGAGTTACTGCTGTTTTATAGGTAGAATACTCATTCTCCCCGCCGACAACGTTGTCATAGCACAGATAATACCAGCTGTCAGTTTTCGTATCATGGAACGTATCGGCCATGTCTGTCAGAAAGTCAGGGAATGATGCTCCCTCTTCCACAGCGAGCTTGCATTCTTCCACGGCACTCATGTCATCATTGACCGTCCAAACCTTCAGGCTGGTACTCAGATTATCCGGATTCTGGAAGGCTGCAACAAACTCCAGCTTCCCGTTATGGTCAAGATCTGTGACTGTATAACGCCATTCATTTTTCCCGTCCTTCTGAATGAGTTCATCCAGTTTGGAATAGATCAGGATAATCTGCGTGTCAACATCCGCAGGATCCGCATCAGCAGCAAGTGCAAAAGGTGTTGCAAAAGCAGCTGTTGTAAGCAGCAGAACTGCTGCCAGCAGAATACTTAATAACCTTGTCTTCATTTATTATCTTCCTTTCGTTTATATTTCATTATAATATACCATATTCTATATCATAATTCTATTCCTAATTAATTTATTTTGCTTTATACACCCGTATAAGCAGTATCTGTTTTGCCGTTCTATTTCTACCGCTTGATACAGATCCCGCTTTCTGAATTCCATGATTTATGCTATAATATCATGGAAGTGTCTTTGAAAGCTTCCGGCACAGATCTGAATTCCCGTGAAGTGAGGAGATTCGGCAATGCCCAGATTTATTGTGTTTGACGTAGAAACTCCGAACAGGCTGAACAACCGCATGAGTGCTGTCGGCATCACTGTGATAGAAGACGGTTGTATCGTAGACGGCTTTTATTCTCTTGTCAACCCCGAAACATCCTTTGACTATTTCAACATACAGCTTACAGGGATCAGCGAAGAATCCGTCTCTGATGCTCCTTCCTTTCCGGACGTCTGGAAACAGATCGAGCCGCTGATGTCAAGCGGTCTGCTGGTTGCGCACAATGCCGTATTTGATCTCGGTGTGCTGCAGAAATGTCTGCGGGATTATAATATCGAATGGAAGCCATATGTTCGCTATCTCTGTACCGTACAGATGGGTAGAAAACTGCTTCCCGGCATAAGCCACAGACTGAATGTCCTGTGTGATTACTACGGAATCGGGCTTGATCATCATCAGGCAGCAAGCGACAGCCATGCCTGTGCGGAAATATTGCTCCGGTATCTGGAAAACGGGGCCGATCTCCGGCAGCATATCAGAACGTATTCCCTGAACCGTCCGGAATACAGAAGTACCTCCTGTTTCTGATCGTTGATCAATCTTTACCCGATTAAACCGGAACAACTATGGAAGGAACAACTATGGATATCGAACTGAGACGCTACCGAAGCACACTGCGCATTGTGGGTACAGGGGTAATTGCTTTTGCAGTATGGGCTGCTCTGAAACCGTTTCTGATTCTCCTGATGGTCCCTACGGGAACCGTTGATTCCACTCTCTTTCAGGAACTGCCCCTGAGCGACAAAATAATCGCTGTTTTCATGATACTCCTGTTGGAAGCTTTGGTCATAGGATTCCGTTTATACCTTGGTTTTTCCGCCAGAGCAGAAGGTCTGGGGAAACGTAAAGGCAAAGTCTATGTTGTTCTGGCATTTGTCTACTTTTTTATTCAGCTTTCGGTCACCATTTTAACTTTAGGTTATCTTATCAAAAGAGGGGGATCTGCCCAAACCTTCGCCCAGGCGGTAACTTCTCTGATTCTCGAGATCAGTTCAACAGTCACAACAGGAGAAATGGCTTTTATGGGTGTAAAAGTTAAACGCCTCAGCGCCAGGCTGAAGGGGACAGTGTGAGCAAAAATGCAGAAAGATTTTCACTATTATGCAACCTATTGCGCAGCGTTGTTTGCAGGGTATTCACACGCCGAAAGCGCTGAAATATGCTACAGTGCACAGATGGTGGACTGCTGTTCCAGAACTCTGCTGGAAAAGCTGAAAGCGCCTAAAGCTGCAGCCACAACCCAGCTGCAGCTGGAACTGGCAAATGCCGGAACTGATTTGTACGGTCTCCAGGATATTACACGAATCTGGTCTTCTTTTCATTTTCTTCCCTATGATCTCAACGCAGATATCGGCCGTTCCACCAGGCTCTACCGGAATAAATATCGTCTGATCTGCAAGCCAAACGGCAAGCTGATTTCTGATACCACAGCCCAGGCTAAGGGAAAAGGGACCCAGGCCGTGGGAATTGCCATGCATATCCTTGCTGATACCTGGGCTCACAGTGGCTTTGCCGGAACACCGTCGCTGGTAATCAATAATACCAACCCATATTTTTATGAACTGCTTCCGGACGCAGACGGCTTTACGGAACGTCTGATACATTTTCGGCACAATCCCGGTGCAGCCGATGATCCCGAAAAAGGATACTATACCAACAGTATTTACCAGGGCAGTGAGACTTCCATCATGAATCTCGGGCATGGCCGTGCAGGGCATCTGCCGGATTACAGCTTTATACGCTATAAGTATCTCCCCGCCTGGGGAAACTATGCGGAAATCATCAAGGATAACCCTTCTGATTACTATCACGCTTTCTGTCAGATGATTTATGCCATGAAATATCTGCGCGGTGAGTTTTCTGTCTTTGAAACGGGCACTTATGACACAGAAGCCGTCAGCCACTGGAAAACAGAAATACAGCAGATTCTTACAAAACGTCAGTTGGATGCCTGCGCAGACTGGAAGGCACTCGGAGAAAAAATCTCAGGCAGGAATCTCGAAGACTTTGATCTGGAAAAATACCAGGCAGAATATCTTGGTTCGGCTGAAGAAGAAAAAGACAAGACTTTCCTTGGGGCATTTTTCATAGCTGCCATGGCACAGAAAAGTATGGTCACCAACAAGATTTATAAATCCGGCAGCCTGCTTGCCGGTTTCTCGACAGATTATGATGAAAAAGGATTCCGGGGTATCAGAGATTACCGGAAACTGATAGACCAGCACAAGGAGGAGAAACAATGACTCTCATACAGCGCATCCGGTCTGTCTTTTCTGCTCTCATGATGATTTTCTGTGCAGTTATTCTGCTGCTTATGAAGGAAAACGGATATCTCTTTGTGACCCTGCTGCTCAGTCTCTCCCTGATAGTATATGGCGCGCGGACGCTCATCTATTATTTTACCATGGCCAGACACATGGTGGATGGTCGGAGTATCTTCTACAAAGGTATCCTCGTTCTGGATTTCGGACTTTTTACTCTCTCTATCTCTCAGAATTTCAATATCGTAATCGTCATTTACCTGCTCTTTGTCCACGCTTTTTCCGGTGTGATCGGCATCCTGCATGCGCTGGAAGAAAAACGCTTTCAGGCAGGTTCCTGGCGTCTGAGTATGATACAGGGCTTGATAAACATTGCTTTTGCTGCAGCAGCTGTGATTTTTGGTTTCTTTCTTGGTGACATGAATGATCTCACACTTACCTATGCCGCCGGCCTTGTCTGGTCTGCCATATCACAGTTGATAATGGCATTCCGAAAGACTGCCATCGTATACATACAGTAAACTTCCATATTAACAGTTCAGGGGAGGCTGTGCCTGGTGCACCGCCTCCCCATTTTTAATAAAAAAAGAGCAGACACAGTCTGCTCCTCACTAGACCAGAAATTACCAGAGATCCACGCTTCCGGTCTCTTCGCCGCGAACCCAGTATGCTTTGTTCTCATCGACTCTCACATACACCTTCTCCGCATCGCCGACACGGTTAAGAATCTCAGCGCTGGTGATCTCTCCCCCGAGAGGAGACTGGATGATAACCTCAGCAACCTTCTTTGCAGCGGGCTTCTTTGCAGCAGCGGGCTTCTTCTCAGCAACCTTCTTCTCTGCGGGAGCCTTCTTTGCAGCGGGCTTCTTTTCGGCAACCTTCTTGGCAGCAGCTGCAACATCCTCCGCAACCTTTACAGCAACGGGCTTCTTTGCAGCAGCCTTCTCTTCAGCAGCTTTCTTAACAGCCATGATAAACTCCTCCTTTCTCCGAAATTTCATGCGGATTATAGCACTGTTAGAAGCATTTGTATATGTTCATTTTACACAAAAATTAACATTTTTTACTTGAAAATCATCAAAATCAGCGCATTTTACCGCCTTACAGACACACAGAACGGGCAATTTGAGGACTGCCCGTTCTGTTTTGCTGTGATAAACAGAAAAATAAATGATCGTTTAAAGTTCAATTAAGTTTGAGTGTTTATGATAGCAGCTGAAAGCAGACGAAAGGAGGTTTTCCGAATGGAGATGATCTGCAATTTTAAAAGAATCGAGAAAAAGTATCTGCTGTCTGAAAAACAATACGAGGCGTTGTTCAGACGGACAGGCTTTCATCTGAAGCCGGATGAATACGGCCGCAGCACAGTCATGAGCCTCTATCTGGACACACCCGATCACCGCATTATCCGCAATTCCATAGAAGCTATAAACTACAAAGAGAAACTGAGACTTCGCAGCTATGGCACAGCTACACCCGAATCAACAGTTTTTCTGGAACTTAAGAAGAAGTTCGGAGGTGTGGTATACAAGCGCCGCTCCGCAATGACTCTTACGCAGGCCTGCTCGTACCTTCAGCAGAAGGAAAAGCCGTTTGATACTCAGATCATGTCTGAGATAGACTGGGCAATGAGGCTTTACCGATGGCCGGAGCCTGTCATTCTGATTGCCTGTGAGCGGGAAGCCTGGTATGACGATGATCATCCCGATCTTCGCCTCACTTTCGACAGGAATATCCGTTACCGCGAAAACGATCTGTCTTTCAGGCATGCTTATGCAGGAACACCGCTTCTTCCGGACAACACTGTGCTGCTTGAAATCAAAACTGCCGGGGCTATGCCCCTTTGGCTTGCAGATGCACTTGATCGCGGAAATATTCTTCCCTGCAGTTTTTCAAAATACGGCACAGCCTACACCTGTTCACAGTTAGAAAAACAAATCATTTCACTACAAAAAGGAGATAATAAAAATGTCGTCAATTTTTGATTCAGTCATATCCGGAAATTTTTCCGTCAGTATCTATCTGCTTTGTCTGCTCATAGCCGTCATCTGCGGTTTCATCACTGCCCTGGCTGTTTCTGTAAAGAATACGGTGAGCCGAAGCTTTTTCCTCTCCCTTGTTATTCTGCCGGTCATTGTCACAACAGTAGTCCTGATGGTGAACGGAAACATTGGAACCGGGATAGCTGTAGCAGGGGCATTCTCTCTTGTCCGGTTTCGTTCGGCAGCGGGAAAAGCAAAGGATATCTCTTCAATTTTTCTGGTCATGACGGCTGGCATTGCCTGCGCGGCGGGCTATCTCGCCATTGCCTTGCTGTTCACTGTCATCGCATCCGCTCTGATCCTGCTGCTCTCGCAGATCTCCATGCGCTGTGACCGCTTGCTGGATCTGCATATCACTGTTCCGGAGTCTCTGCACTTTGCAGATGCTTTTGATGATCTTTTTGCACAGTATACAAAGCAGTGGAAACTGATAAAAACAAAGACTTCCAACATGGGAAGCCTGTACAAACTGGACTATAAAATTGAGCTGAAAGAGCTTTCTTCTATGCAGGAATTTCTGAATGCACTGCGCTGCAGAAACGGAAACCTGGAAATTGCCCTTTTGGAATCAACTCAGGAAGGAGAAGAACTATGAATAAATTGATCAAGCTGACAACAACTGTATTGTCCGCACTGTGCCTGATGTCAGGCTGTGTCTTTCTGCCCGCCATTTCCGTGGATGCATATGCCATTCCCACGGATATGGACACCTCAGTCACCGAAAAAGATGCCTCCGGTGAATACAGCACAGAGGATGCCGTATATCTCTCACCGGACGATGATCTTATCATCACAAAAGCCGGTGTCTATATTCTCAGAGGTACATACATGAACAGAATGGTCACAGTAGATGCCGGTAAAGAAGACAAAGTTCAGATTGTGCTGGAAAATGCCGTCCTGACAAATGAAAACGGGCCTGCAATCTATATCCGCTCGGCTGATAAGGTTTTCCTTACAGCTGCAGCCGGAACGGAAAATACAGTCTCCGACGGTTCAGGCTATACTTTTTCTGACAGTGAAACAACGCTTGACGCAGCTGTATTCAGCAAAGAGGACCTTACAATCAACGGCTCCGGAAAGCTCATTATTACTGGAAAAAACAAACATGCTGTTGTATCCAAAGATGATCTTGTTGTCACCGCAAAAAATCTTACCGTAACGGCAGTAAACTCCTGCCTGTGCGGCAAGGACTCTGTCAGGATTTCGGAGGCAGTCGTCTCAGCAACAGCCGGAACAGATGGCATTCATTCGGATGAACTTGTCATACTCCTAAGCGGTACTGTAAATATCCGGGCTTCCGAAGGAATTGAAGCCACCTATATTCTCATCACCGGTGGAGAAATAACCGTTCAGGCTTCGGATGACGGTATTAATGCCGCCAGGAAGTCCACTGCTTATACGCCGACAGTAGAGATTACCGGCGGGACCGTTACGGTTACAATGGGAGCCGGTGACACTGACGGTATTGATTCTAACGGGAACATCATCATCAGCGGCGGCAATGTATATGTCAATGCAAATTCTCCCTTTGACTATGACGGCAGTGCTTCATTTACCGGGGGAACCGTATATGTGAATGGCAGCCAGGTTACCTCGCTTCCCAATCAGATGATGGGCGGCTTCGGAGGCCGTGGAGGTTTTCGCGGAGATATGGGTAACCCCGGAGGATTCTGGGGCAGCAACGGTGAACAGAACAGCTCCGGAAACCAGGACGGATTCGGGTCCTTGCCGGGTGAACAGGGAGGCTTCCGCGGTGGCTCCGGTCGGCGTCTCTGAGCAATTCCTTTCAGCACAGCAAAACTCCTATTTCGTAAACGTCACACTAATTCTTTTTCTTTCAGAACAAAATTATAAAAAATTTCTGTACTTTTTGAATTTATATGATTGTAGTGTAGCAAAACATATGTTATACTGATTATGTAAACAGGAGAAAGCAGTCCGGTTTACGAATTTAAAAAATATTTTTTTAAAGGAGAATAAACCATGAGCGAAATCATCAACGACAAAGAACTGAACGAAGTATCCGGCGGCACGGCAGCTGGCCCGTCCTGGACCCAGAACGGCATGACCTTCTACCGCATCGTTTTCGGTGACACCCTTTCCGAAATCGCCCTTCGTTTCCGCACCACGGCTTATGCCATTCAGGCACTCAATCCGACCCTGATCAAGGACATCAACGTGATCAAGGCTGGCTGGGAGATCCGCGTACTGTAATCTTTCATATCCTTGCGGTAAATAGCCAAACTGAAAAGGCTGGGATTCCGAAAAACGGGATCTCAGCCTTTTTTGTATTTTTGATGCCGTTGTGAATTATTCCAGCGGCAGTTCCGCCGTCACCGTGAGAGACTTCCCATCCTCTGACTCTGCATGGATTTTCCCTTTATGTGCCTCGGCAACAGCCTTCGCTATCGCAAGCCCCAGGCCAAAGCCGCCGGACTCAGAATTGCGGGAAGCATCGCCTCGTGCAAATCTTTCAAACAAGCGGTCCTGGTTCCCCTTCTCTATGGATTCTGTACTATTTCGTACAGCAAGCCTGGCATATCTTCCGCTTTCTGAAAGAGCAACTTCAACAGTTCTGTCCTCCGGGCTGTATTTCACAGCATTGTCCAGCAGAACCGAAACCAGCTTTCCGACTGCTTTCCTGTCTCCCGTTATATCCACTCCGGACGCCACGGAAAGGTAGAAGTCTTTTTTCTGCATCAGAGCAGGAGCCTGGAAAGAATCCGCGGTCTCCTGCACAAGTTCTGAAAAAGAAAACCGCTGCAGCCTGAGCGCTGGGTTCTCTTCTTCCATCTTCGAAAGGTAGATCAGATCTTCCGTCAGTTCCGTCAGCCGATTCGTCTGCCGGCGGATATCTGCAATCCATTCGTTTTCTTCTTCCATCTCTGATTCAAGAACATCTGCATCTGCCCGTATAATGGTGATAGGTGTTTTCAGCTCATGGCCGGCATCTGTTATAAATTGCTTCTGCTTCTCATAACTCTCCGCAATCGGATGTACTATTCTGCCGGAAAGAAGCAGGAGAAGAACCAGCACCGCCAGAAGGCCGATCAGGGAAATCCCGATGCTGGAATAAAGAAAAACCCGAAAAGTCCATAACTCTCTCTGGCAGTTCAGGAACAGCAGCATAGTTTCCGAATCGTTTTCAGTACGGGAATAGCGGTATTCATCGGAAAACCCCTTCGTACGCCCCCGGGTGTAAACTGCTTCGGCAAGTGCCACGGCATCTTCTTCCTGCATGGTAGCAATATTCTCCAGATTGCTGCGGGAAGTGTTTCCCTCCCGGTCAAACCATACAGCAAAATAACGTGACTGGTAAGCAAGCTCTCCAAAGCCCTCTCCCTTTCTTCCGAATGGTCTGCCGCGGGGTACAGTCTCCGGGAGAGGCTCAGCTTCCGGAAGAACATCCTGCATCCTGCGCATTGTGCCGGGGAAGCTTCCATTGTTTTCAGCCAGGATCTGCAGCGTGCTGTCTGCTTCATTGATCAGATTCCTGTAATTGAGAAAATTGATCGCGCCGATCAGGAAAAACAGCACCAGAAAGACAGATACAATCGCCGCCAGAACAAACTTTTTCTGTAGCCTCCGTATCATGCCTGACCCTCCAGATAATAGCCTGCGCCGCGCTGTGCCTTGATCTCAATATCCGCATCAATCGCTTTCAGCTTTTTCCGCAGCATGGAAATATAAACCCATACGGTGTTCAGTTCCGCTTCGCTGTCATATCCCCAGATGCGGTCCATAAAATGCTCTGTTGAAATAAGCTTTCTCGGGTTCCGCATCAGCATTTCTATCATCTGAAACTCCTTGCCTGCAAGTTTGCAGCTTCCGCCCGGTCCGGTAAGATCATAGCTGGAACAGTCAAGCGTCACCTTGCCGCAGGTAAGAGTTTTATCCGTCTGAACAGACTGTATGCGGGTCATGGCGCGTATTCTCGCCAGAAGCTCCTTCATGTCAAACGGTTTTGTGAGATAATCATTTGCTCCGCTGTCAAGCCCTGAAACCCGGTCGTCTATCTCGGATTTTGCAGTCAGCAGCAGCACCGGTGTTCTGTCACCGTTTTCCCGCATTCTCTTCAGAACCTGAATTCCATCGAGCTTCGGCATCATAACATCCAGAATCACACCGTCATAGTTTTCCGTTGCAAGATAATCCAGTGCGCTCAGTCCGTCATAAACCACATCAACGGAATAATTGTTCCTGATCAGAATTGTCGAAACAGCTTTCGCAAGTGATTTTTCGTCCTCAGCATACAGAAGCCTCATTGACTATACCTCATATCCTTAAATCCCGGTATCTCTCCATTACCGATCCATGTTCCGGCACCTTTTGTCAGTGCATCAGGTGCCAGTTCCAATGAAGTAATGACTGCCTGTCTGCCCGGTGCAGATTCCGCAAAGCGCACACCCGCTTCCACTTTGGGGAGCATACTGCCGGGAGCAAAATGCCCCTGCCGGATGTATTCACGTGCCTCTATAGTACTCATGGATGTCAGTTCCTGCTGATTCGGCCGGTGATAGTTCAGGCACACTCTGTCGACTGCTGTAAGAAAGAAGATCAGTTCCGCACCAACAGCCTCAGCCAGTAACTCACAGGAGCGGTCTTTATCAATAACAGCGTCTACACCGCGTAAACCTTCTCTCGTACAGATCACTGGAATTCCTCCGCCTCCTGCTGCGATGACGGTGATTCCCTGCGCCAGCATGCAAAGTATAGCTTTCTGCTCCACAATTTTCAGTGGATTCGGAGAAGGAATCACACGCCGGTAACCCCGTCCGGCATCTTCCCGGAAAACCCAGTCCTTTTCACAGGCAACAGCTTCCGCTTCCTCTCTGCTGTAAAACCGGCCGATTGGCTTCGTTGGATCCCGAAACGCAGGATCATCAGCGGCCACGACCACCTGTGTTATGACGCTCATCACCTGCCCGGGAAGGCCACGCTTCCGCAGCTCTTCGCCAAGCGCCTGCTGGATATGATATCCGATATATCCCTGCGACATGGCAGCACACTCTGCAAAAGGGAAAGCGGGAAAGCCCGGCTCGCTGCAGCTTGCCAGGTCCATAGCCGCATGGATCATACCCACCTGTGGTCCATTGCCGTGGCTGAGAATCAGTTCATTTCCCTGCGCAATCAGCTCCGCAATCAAAGCGGACGCTTTGCGCACTGCTGTAAGCTGCTCAGCCGGGCTTTCTCCCAGTGCATTTCCTCCAAGCGCAACAGCAATTCTTTTTTTCCGCATAGATCAGCAGAGTGTTGCATAAACCACAGCCTTAATGGTATGCATGCGGTTCTCTGCCTCATCAAACACTACTGACTGTTTGGACTCAAAAACTTCATCTGTGACTTCCATTTCCTTCACTCCGAACCGCTCGGCCATCTGAGCTCCGATTGTTGTCCGCGTGTCGTGGAAGGAAGGCAGGCAGTGCATAAAGATCGCTGTCGGCTTTGCCTTTGCCATCAGAGCGGTATTGACCTGATAGGGACGTAAAAGCCGGATACGACTTTCCCATACTTCATCCGGTTCTCCCATAGATACCCAGATATCGGTATAGATCACATCTGCGTCAGCCGCGCCTTCTGAAGTATCCTCTGTCAGGCGTACGCTTCCTCCGCTCTCTGCAGCGATTGTGCGTGCTTTTGCTACCAGTTCCTCTGCGGGGAATAGTTCTTTCGGCGCACAGGCAGTGAAGTGAAGACCCATCTTGGCGCAGGCCACCATCAGGGAATTGCCCATATTATTGCGTGCATCTCCCATATAGGTGAACTTCAGCCCTTTCAGGCTGCCGAACTTTTCCTCCATGGTGAGCAGGTCAGCCAGCATTTGGGTAGGATGAAACTGATCTGTCAGCCCGTTCCATACCGGAACACCGGAATACTCCGCCAGTTCCTCAACCAGTTTCTGGCTGAAGCCGCGGTATTCTATACCGTCATACATCCTGCCGAGGACGCGCGCAGTGTCAGGGATGCTCTCTTTCTTGCCCATCTGCGAGCTGCCGGGGTCAAGATAGGTCACGCCCATGCCAAGATCCATCCCGGCCACTTCAAAGGCACAGCGTGTCCGCGTGGAGGTCTTTTCAAAGAGCAGCACTATGTTTTTCCCCTCCAGATAGCGGTGAGGAACGCCGGCACGTTTGAGTGCCTTGAATTCTTTGGCCAGATCCAGCAGATAACGGATCTCCTGCGGTGTATAGTCAAGCAGTGTCAGAAAACTTCTTCCGCGAATATTGATTCCCATAGGGGTACAGTCTCCTTTATATAGTTAATTTTTTTATGTTTCAATAACATTCAGCCCTTGTGCCACAATCCGGATAAAATCCTGCACGTTGGTGACCATTGTTGTAGCGGCCAGGCTGCCGCGGTCCAGCAGCTTGTTGACAACAAATTCATCAGCATCCACGGCATAGAGATAGACAGGCCGTACAGTTCCGTCCGGCAGAACCCGGAAGGAAGGTGTCATATTGCCGGTAGCAATCGTATGCAGCATAGTGGCAAGGCAGATTACGGTCGTGCATTTTCTGGCCAGCTTCCGCATGGCATTCTGCCCTGCATAAACATCTCCGATCACCTCCGGCAGCGGTCCGTCATCCCGGATGGACCCTGTCAGCACAATCGGAACATTCTTCTTCACACAGGCGCAGATAATTCCGTCATTCAGTTTGTACTCTTCGATAAATGCCGGGATGGAACCGCAGCGACGGACACGGTTACAAACATCAAGATGGTTATAATGTCCGTTCGGCTGGGAAATCTGAGTGTAGATATCCTGCCCCAGCGCCGTATGCAGCAGCGCTCCTTCCAGGTCATGTGTAGCGAGGGCATTGCCTGCCATCAGCCCGTGGCAGTATCCGTTTTCCACCAGCGCAGCCATAGCAGCTCTGGCGCCTGCATCAAAAGCAAAGGCCGGTCCCATGACCCAAAGGATGTTTCCATGTTCTCTCTCATAGCGCAGCAGCCGTATCAGCTCATCATAATCTCTGGCGTAGGAAGTCTCGCGGCTTCTTCCCTGTCGGAAGACAAACTGGTCGTCCAGTGCAGCATTTCCGGAAGAAAAACCGCTGCAGTGCATATAAATGCCCTCCTCGCCGCGTTCACTACGTCCCAGGATAACGCGGTCTCCCTTGAGCAGATTGCGGTTCTCTACCACATCCAGCCGTCCGTCGTCACGGAGCACAACGCTGGAGTCCATGCGGCTTTCCTCCGCAAGCTTCCATTTCCCGTCGATTTTAAAATATTCCGGGTACATGGACGTGCTGTGATAATATTCCGGTGCAACACCATCTGCCGGGGCTGCTTCCCAACGGGCATCAGGTGCTGCGGCCAAATTAGGATCGGAAAAATCCGGTCCGTGATAAACAGGCAGTGAAAAAGCCATTTGATTGTCTCCTCTTTATTATAGTTCTTCCCGGATCAAAGGCATGCTCATGCAGCGCGGGCCGCCGCGGCCCCGGGCAAGCTCGGAACTCGGCATTTCAAATACCTTCAGCCCGTAACTGCGCAGAATTTCGTTGGTCACATAATTGCGGTTGTAAACAATGACTTTACCGGGGGCTACACACAAAGTGTTGGAACCGTCATTCCACTGCTCCCGGGCAGACGCAATGTTATCCTTCCCTCCGCAGTGGATCAGCGTCACTTTCTCTATATCCAGTGCATCTTTCAGCACATCTTCTAGCGGTGCGTTGAGCTCCCTCGCCCGCATTTCTTTCCCTTCCCGGCAGAGTTCATAGATCCGCAGACTGTTGAGAATACCGGGATGAACAGTAAACTTATCCCTGTCTACCTGGGTAAAGACAGTGTCCAGATGCATGAAAGCCCGCATGTTCGGAATATCCAGCACCAGAATACGCCGGACTGTACAGTTCTCATCCCGGAAAAGCCTATGCGCGAGAAGCTCAATCCCCTCCGGAGACGTGCGCTGGGAAAGGCCGATTGCCAGCAGATCTTCTCTGAGATTCAGGATGTCCCCTCCCTCGATATGGAAAGGGTCACTCCGGCTGTAATAATACGGAACCTTTCCGGCATAATCCGGATGATAGCGCATAATAAAATCGCCGTATATTGTCTCCCGGCAGCGGGTCACGGAATACATTCTGTGAAGGCTGACTCCGCATCCGATGCTTGCAAAAGGATCCCGGGTAAAATACAGGTTCGGGATCGGATCGAGCACAAACTGCCGGCGTTCCCTTGTCAGGTTCGTCAGCGGGCCTGAGCGGAGTTCATCTTTCATTTCTTCCGAAGTTACACCGCTCATGGTTTTCAGCACAAGCTCTCGCTCATCCTTCAGCGAAGCCAGCATTGCGAAAAGCTCTTTTTCATGGTTCTGCGCAAACGGTCCGCCTTCATGCAGAAACTGCCGGACAAAGCTCTCCCGCAGGCCGGGATTTGCTTTCAGCGTTTCCGCCATCAGATCTTCAAGATAGACGACTTCTGCCCCCTGTTCCCGCAGGATCGAGGCAAATGTATCATGTTCCTGCCGGGCAAGAGTCAGATAAGGGATATCGTCAAAGAGCAGCCGCTCCAGCTCCTCCGGGACAAGGTGTTCCAGTTCTTTGCCCGGTCGGTGAAGCAGGACTTTTTTTAGTGCACCGATCTCGCTTTTTACACAGATGGCCATCGGCAGCTCTCTCTTTCTTTTTTCTCTTTTTTCTCATGATTGCTTGCAGTCGTGTTTTTTTTAAGTATATCACGGAAACCATAAAATTAAAATAGCCCTGTTGATAAAACTCCGGCTTCCGGACAGCTCTTCATGGCAGTATTGCCGCATTTTTTCTTTTGTGTTATGATAAGTGTGAGGTGAGCACAGATGCCCGAAAAAACCTATATTGCGATCGATCTGAAGAGCTTCTATGCCTCCGTTGAGTGCAGGGAGCTTGGAAAAGATCCACTTACAACAAACCTGGTTGTTGCCGACAGCAGCCGGACGGAAAAAACCATCTGCCTTGCCGTCTCCCCCTCACTGAAAGCGCACGGCATCTCCGGCAGAGCCAGGCTTTTTGAAGTCGTACAGCAGGTTAAAAAAGTGAATAATCTTCGGCGTGCAAAAGCACCGGGGCATGAATTCAGAGGAAAGTCCTCGGATGCGCTTGAGCTGGAGAACAATCCTTCCCTGGAACTGGATTATATCGTAGCAACGCCGCGCATGTCATTTTATATTGAGTACAGCACACGCATCTATAACATCTACCTGAAATATGCCTCTCCGGAAGATATTCACGTCTATTCCGTCGATGAAGTGTTCATAGATGCCACCAATTATCTCCGCCTCCGCAATATGTCTGCCCGCGACTTTGCCATGCTGATCATCCGGGATGTGCTGCAGACTACAGGCCTCACCGCCACGGTCGGGATCGGCCCCAACCTGTATCTCTGCAAGGTTGCCATGGATATCTGGGCAAAACACTTTCCTGCCGGCAAGGACGGTGAACGTATAGCCGAGCTGGATGAGATGACATACCGCCGCTACCTCTGGGCACACAAACCGATCACGGATTTCTGGCGCGTCGGCAGAGGCTATGCAAAAAAGCTGGCCGAAAACGGCATGTTCACCATGGGCGATGTAGCCCGCTGCTCGGTCGGTGCGCCGGACAGCCTTCACAATGAAGAGCTGCTGTACAGACTCTTCGGTATCAATGCCGAGCTTCTGATCGACCACGCCTGGGGTTGGGAACCCTGCGAAATCAGGCACATCAAAGCCTATAAGCCTGAAAGCAACAGCATCAGCGTGGGTCAGGTTCTCTCTGAACCATACCCTGCGGAAAAGGCCAGAATTATCGTTCGCGAAATGACGGAAGGCCTGGTGATGGACCTGGTTGAAAAAGGCCTTGTCACGGATCAGGTTGTCCTGACCGTCGGCTACGACGTTGATAACATCACATCCGATTTCAGCGGTGAAATCAAGACTGACTGGTATGGCCGGAAGATCCCGAAGCAGGCTCACGGTTCTGAAAACATCGGCAGGCAGACGTCCAGCACCAGACTGATTATGGATGCCATGCTGCGTCTCTATGACCGCATTGTGGATCCGGAGCTCCTGATACGCAGAATGTATGTGGTTGCCAATCACGTTGGTTCCGCTTTATCTGCTGATAATGCTCCGGCTTATGAACAGTTGAATCTGTTCTCAGCCTCTGAAGAGAACCCTGAACAGCGGGAGGAAGAATCAAAAGCGTTGGAGAAAGAAAAGCGCCTTCAGCAGACAATGCTTTCCATCAAGCAGCGGTACGGTAAAAACTCGATCCTGCACGGCACCAGTTATCAGGAGGGAGCTACCGGCAGAGACAGAAACAAGCAGATAGGAGGGCATAAGGCTTAATGAAGATCTCCCACGAGTATGACGATATTATTGACCTTCCCCATCACGTTTCGGAAAAACATCCTCAGATGCCGCTGGCCGACCGGGCAGCACAGTTCTCCCCCTTTGCCGCACTTACCGGTTATGATGCAGCTATCGTTGAAACCGCCCGCCCGACAGATGCCAGACGCGAACTGTCTGAAGAGCAGAAGCAGATCATTAACAGGAAGCTTCATGACCTGCAGGAACATATTCAATCTGCCCCCTGTGTTACGGTTGTCTTCTTTCAGCCGGATGCCCGCAAGGCAGGTGGAACATACAGAACTGTATCCGGCTGTGTAAAAAAGGTGAATGATACTCTCGCGGTTCTGGAAATGGCTGACGGACTGTCAATTCCTTTTCAGGATATCCTGAGTCTGGACGAATAAAAAACCAGCTTCTGCTTTCTTTTTAAGAGAACAGAAGCTGGTTTTTTGTTTCCTGTATTTCTACGGAAGAACATCCGTTTCCAGATTCAGGTAGCGGCACTCTTCATCCGTAAGAGGAACGTTTAGAGCCGCAATGTTCTCATCCAGCCGCCTTGGAGAAGACATCGTTACAATAGCGAAAGTATTGATCGGCTGATGATAAATCCATGCCATAGCGATCTGTGCAACTGTACAGCCTTTTAGTCCGGCCAGTTTTTCACAGCGGGCAAGCCTTTCATAATTATCCTCACAGCCATAACCTTTCATCGCCACTGCGTCCAGAACCTTATCTGCTCTGGCGCAATCCTCGCTTTTCAGCTTTCCGGAGAGCAGCCCTCTTCCGAGGCTGGAATAGGAAAAGACCGGCATTTGCGTTTTCTGATACCATTCTCTCGCTGCGGCATTTTCTTCACCTGTCAGGGTCACGCATCCGCCGCCCCAGGGATCCTGCTGCTGCCTTGCAAGGCCGAAGTGCGGGCTGGATACCGTAAAGGGAATCAGATGATGTTTTTCCGCATATTCATTTGCCTGGGCAATACGCTCATAGCTCCAGTTCGATCCGCCGAAAGCTCCGATTTTCCCTTCAGCATGCAGCGCATTGAAAATCTCCACTGCCACGCCGGCATCCAGATCCGTGTCATCCCGGTGCAGCACATAGATGTCAATAAAATCGGTTCCGAGCAGCTGCGTGGATTTCGCAAAATCCTTCCGGATTTCCTTCTCGGACACGCGCTTTTTTCCCAGCAGGCTGGGATGGCCGCATTTCGACAGAATGGTAACCTTGTCCCGGTTTCCTCTTTCCCTGAGCCAGATTCCGATTGATTTTTCCGACATGCCGTAATTTCGTGCTGTATCAAACGTGCTGATTCCCGCAGCCAGAGCCGCATCCAGCAGGGCATTGTTTTCTTCTCCCTTGATAAATGACGGTGTTGCCGTTCCGAGGACGATGCGGGAAACCGGCAGCTTCACATAAGGTATATTGCGGTATTCCATATTCTGCCTCCTGTATGATTGTTTCATGTTTTTATTATTCCATATTTCCCGGCATCATGCAAGAGAAAAACATTCTTTTCCGGGAAGTAAAATGCTGTTTCATTCGGATAGAAAAAGGTATATAATAATATAGTCAAACATTCTTCCACGGAGGATCAGTTATGCTTGTTACCCTGAATGAAACGCTGAAGCTTGCCGAAGGGAAACATATGGCGCTCGGCGGTTTTAATATCACCAATCTGGAAAGCCTCAGGAGTGTACTCTCTGCAGCCGAAAAGCTTCAGCTTCCGGTTATTCTCATGTTCGCTCAGATCCATGCTCATATGATTCCGCTTTCCCTGATCGGGCCTGTCATGGTCAGATGCGCAGAGGAAGCGGGCGTCCCTGTCACCGTTCATCTCGATCACGGTGCAGACCTTGAATATCTCAGGCAGGCACTGGATCTGGGCTTTACCAGTATCATGTATGACGGTTCACAGCTTCCCTATGAGGAAAACCTGGAAAACACCCGGAAAGCAGTGGAACTTGCTGCTCAGTACGGCGCAAGTGTAGAAGCGGAGCTTGGGACCATGGGCAAGAGAGAAACCGGTGACGGCAGTTCCGGCGGAGAGAACAACAAGAAAATCTACACTGACCCTTTGCTCGCTGCTCAGTTTATCCGGGAGTCAGGTATTGATGCGCTTGCCTGTTCCTTCGGTACCACGCATGGGATCTACCTGACGAAGCCGAAGCTGGATCTGGACATTGTGCGCCGGATCCGTGAACTGACCGGTGGCTTCCCGATTGTCATGCACGGAGGTTCCGGGGTCAGTGAAGAGGATTACCGCCGCTGCATCGAAGCCGGTGTACGAAAGATCAATTATTTCACCTACATGGATAAAGCCGGAGGCAGTGCAGCCAAAGCTTATGCAGAAAGTATTGAAGCCGGAAAACCTGTATTCTACTCCGATATAGTCAGAGAAGCCGAAAACGCCATGGAAGCAGACGTTGAGAGAACGATGAGAGTTTTCGCACATCTGTAAATTGTCAAAAAGAAGGGGCACCTCTTCGCTGGTGCCCTTTTTCTGTATAAAGCATCAGCCCGAAGCAGGATCTCTCCTCCCTTCGGGCTGATTAAATTTGTGTCTTAGATTCAACTGACCGTTATCTGCTTATTTTGATGCATCAGTATGCGTAACCGAGAATGGCACCTTTGATCCATCCCTGTACCGGGTAGTTAATCTCTGCCCAGTTGCGGCCGTCTGCATAAGTGAATCTTCCTGTCGTATTTGCTGTTGTACCGTTCGGAAGTGTTGCGACTACCGGGGCATTCAGGCCGGGATAGCTTCTGATAGCTGCATCTCTGTAGTCACCGGTATTGACGGTACGATATTCACCGCCGCTTACATTCTGAAGGTCCTGATCGTTCATATTTTTTGTTTCCATGATTTTGTCTCCTTTTTTATTTTTTAATTTTTTCTGGGACTTCATGTCCCGCTCTCCGCCAAAGACTTGAATTGGCGGAGTTTTTTCTTTTGCGACTGCATTATAACACAGAGAACGTCACAGAAGTATCACACGCAGAACGGATACTGTATGAATTTCAAATGTCCTTCGCCTTCTGTCCTTTCTGTCCTCTGTCCCGGGAATTCTTAAACAATTCTTAATGCTTCTCCATCTTTTTTCTTAATCAGGATTGTGTTATCATTTTCCCGACGGAGGTGAAAGGGATGACGAAAATACTGGTCTGCGATGATGACAAAGATATTGTCTCGGCCCTGAAAATATACCTGGAGGCGGAGGGCTATGCCGTGGAAGAAGCTTTCAATGGCAGGCAGGCACTGCAGAAGCTGAAGGAGCAGGATGATATTTCGCTTGTTCTGCTGGATATCATGATGCCGGAACTGGACGGCATCGGAACCATGGCTAAACTAAGAGAAGCATATAACTTACCAGTGATCCTCCTGACGGCAAAAAGCGAGGACACAGACAAAATCCTGGGGTTAAACGTCGGTGCGGATGATTATGTAACAAAACCGTTCAATCCCGTGGAACTGCTGGCAAGAGTCAGATCTCAGCTTCGCCGTTATCTTCAGTTCGGTGGAGTACAATCAAAGGAAGATGTTCTTCAGATCGGGAGTATAGCGCTGGATGACCGGTCAAAAGAAGTCACTGTGGACGGAGAAGCCGTCAGTCTGACGCCGCGGGAATATGATATCTTGCGCTTACTGATGCAGAATCCCGGAAAGGTTTTTCGCCCGGAGGAGATTTACCGTTCCATATGGAAAGATGAGCCGTACGGAGCTGAAGGCACTGTGGCCGTGCATATCCGGCATCTGCGGGAAAAACTGGAAATTACGCCCTCGGAACCGCGCTATCTGAAAGCAGTCTGGGGCCAGGGTTATAAAATAGAAAATAATCTTTGCATGAGAAATGAGGAACAGCCATGAATAAACTGAAAGGAAGTCTGGCGGCGAAGATCATTGCCATTATCCTGCTTGCAATGTGTTGCCTGATGGTTTGCGGCGTTCTCGTTGGCATTACGTGGCTTGACAGTGAGGGCGCATACCGCGATAAAACTATCGAAACCGTCCGGGAAGACCTGATCAAAAAAAGACTGCAGATTACCTGT
>JAEEGF012073566.1_pt1 | contig 26900 bp, 25 predicted proteins | sample 9134171 | NCBI WGS metagenome assembly JAEEGF01 (sample SAMN16246542, study PRJNA631951) | gut metagenome | biome: gut microbiome; feature: rumen; material: AP-attached | host: Bos | place: Iran: Karaj | collected 2018-10 | reverse complement strand
AGGTGAAGGCCGACAGGGAGTTTGCCATTCTGAATCAGGTGAACGACGAGGAACCGGTAACAGTTATCAGAAACGGCAAGCGGCGACAGATTCCGAAATGTGACGTGGTGGTGGGCGACATAGTGTTGCTGGCTACCGGCGACGAGATAGCTGCCGATGGCGAACTGTTGGAATCGGTGACACTGCAGGTGGACGAATCGACGCTGACGGGTGAGCCTATCTGCCAGAAGAGTATCAGGGAGGAGGATTTTGACGCTGAGGCTACTTTCCCCACCAATCATGTGCTGAAGGGTACAAAGGTGATGGAAGGGCACGGCATCATGAAAGTGCAGGCTGTGGGCGATGCCACTGAGAACGGTAAGGTGTATGAGGCAGCCAAGATTGACGACAGTGTAAAGACACCGCTGAACGAACAGTTGGAGCGTCTGGGACTGCTGATAGCGCGCATGAGTTATGGTGTGGCCTTCTTGGTTATCGTAGGTCGTGTGCTGATGTTCTTCCTCAACTACGACTTCGAATGGATACACTTCATCGGTTATCTGTTGCAAACCATTATGATAGCTGTGACGTTGATAGTGGTGGCTGTGCCGGAAGGACTGCCGATGGCTGTGACGCTGAGTCTGGCCTATAGCATGCGAAGAATGCTGAAGACGCACAATCTGGTGAGAAAGATGCACGCCTGTGAGACGATGGGTGCCACTACTGTGATATGTACAGACAAGACGGGAACACTGACGCAGAACCAGATGCACGTCTATGAGACTTGCTTTGACGACGAGCCGCTGGAACGCGTATATCAGGGAATGGCTGTGAATACGACGGCTTCACTGCAGACGGAGGATGGAGAACAGCCCGGCGTGATGGGTAATCCGACGGAAGGAGCCCTGCTCCTGTGGCTGTACAGTCAGGGCATAGACTATCGTACACTGAAGGACAACGTGACGGTGGAAACTGAGTTGCCTTTCTCGACAGAGCGTAAAATGATGGCTGTCGTGGTCAGCGACGAGAATGGGCGTCACCTCTATGTAAAAGGAGCCCCTGAGATAGTAGCCAGGAAATGCCGTATAGATGAGGAGCGGAAGGCGAGGGTGCAGCAACAGTTGCTGGACTATCAGAAGCAGGGCATGCGTACTCTGGGCTTTGCCTATCGGAAACTGAACGAAGGGGAGGCTGCTATTGCCGACCAGCAGTTGACGGTAGATGACATGGTGTTCCAGGGCATTGTGGCTATCAGCGATCCAGTGCGCCCTGATGTGCCTGATGCCGTCAGAGAGTGTCTGCAGGCTGGTATTGCCGTGAAGATAGTGACAGGCGACACAGCAGCTACAGCGTGTGAGATAGCCCGACAGGTGGGGCTGTGGACCGACGGAGACGGAGAGCGTCAGTTGATAACAGGTACCGACTTTGCCGCCCTGACAGACGAAGCACTGCTGGAGCGGGTGATGGACCTGAAGGTGATAGCCCGTGCGCGCCCGATGGATAAGAAACGACTGGTGGAGGCTTTGCAGAAACTGGGACAGGTGGTGGCAGTGACAGGCGACGGAACTAATGACGCACCGGCACTGAAAGCCGCCCACGTAGGCCTCTCGATGGGCGACGGAACATCGGTAGCCAAGGAAGCCTCCGACATCACCATTATCGACAATTCGTTCAGCAGCATAGGAAGGGCAGTGATGTGGGGACGTTCGCTATACAGGAATATCCAGCGCTTCATCCTGTTTCAGATGACAGTGAATGTAGTGGCCTGCTTGATAGTGCTGACGGGTGCCTTTATGGGTACAGAAGTGCCTCTGACGGTAACGCAGATGCTGTGGGTAAACCTGATTATGGACACGTTTGCAGCCATGGCACTGGCATCATTGCCACCATCGGCAGCAGTAATGAATGAAAAGCCTCGCGATAGGCGCAGCTTTATTATAAATAAGGAGATGGGGTGGCACATCGTTGGAGTGGGTGTGACATTCTTCGTGGTGCTACTCTACATATTATATCAATACGAGCACAGCGGATGGTCGCAGTACGAGCAAAGTATGTTCTTCACCATCTTCGTGATGCTGCAGTTCTGGAACATGTTCAATGCCCGAGCCTTCGCAACAGGTGAGAGTGCCCTGAAGGTGAAGGGTTGCAAGGGCTTCCTGTTCATAGCCCAACTCGTATTCTTCGGACAGCTGCTTATCGTTACCTTTGGTGGGCGTATGTTCAACGTGACGCCTCTGGCACTGCACGACTGGTGCGTGATTATCGGCACCACATCGGTGGTGTTATGGATAGGCGAAGGGTGGCGCTGGCTGAAAAATCGGCGATAAAGTTTGTTATATAAGATAAAAGTATTAACTTTGCATAGTCAAAAAGAACGAAAGCTAATGAAAACAAATGTCATCTATACGGTCATGATAGGATGCTTGGTGGCGTCGCTGATGGCTTGTGGGAATAAACAGAAGAGTAATGATATCATCACCAAGACGGTGGAGATGCCCAAACCTCAGGAACCCGTGAGGTTGCAACCCTACAACGACAGCAGGGACGTGAGCTGGATAGGCAAGCAGTATCATGTGAATATCAACCGACAGCCCAGCGACTCGCTGCCGATGGTGAAGGACGAGACAGGTCAGCAGTTTGTTGACAACTACATCACGATGGAGGTGTCGCGTCAGGACGGCAGCAAGTTCTACAGTCATAAGTTCACCAAGAAGGACTTCGACAAGTATCTGGATGACGACTATCGTGAGACAGGCATTCTGGAAGGGTTGGTTTTTGACAAGGCCGATGGCGACTGGCTGGAGTTCGCTGCCAGTGTGTGTCACCCTCAGACCGACGAGTACATCCCTCTGATAGTACGTCTCTCTCGCATGGGTCAGCTCACCATCCAGCGTGACAGTCAGATGGACACCAGTCCAGATGAATCGCAAAAGCAAGAAGAGAAGGAACAAGACGATGAAATATAAAAAAACTCCCCGTTTGGGGAGTTCTTTTTTTGCTATAGACAATTCGCTGTTGGTTATTTGTCGTTAGCCAGTCTTTCCTTAATAGCTTTCGACTCAGCCTCGTAACCGGGTTTGTCGAGCAGGGCAAACATATTCTTCTTGTAAGCCTCTACACCAGGCTGGTTGAATGGGTTGACAGCCAGGATGTTGCCGCTGATGCCGCAGGCAATCTCGAAGAAGTAGATGAGCTGACCGATATAATACTCGTTGAGGCGTGGCACAGAGATGCGCATATTGGGCACACCACCATCGACATGAGCCAGACGGGTGCCGAGTTCTGCCATCTTGTTGACCTCGTCCACACGCTTGCCAGCCAGGAAGTTCAAACCGTCCAAGTTCTCCTCGTCCTCAGGGAAGAGCAGTTTCTTCTCAGGCTCCTCGATAGAGATAACCGTCTCGAAGATAGTGCGCTCACCGTCCTGAATCCATTGACCCATTGAGTGCAGGTCGGTAGTGAAATCGACACTGGCAGGGAAGATACCCTTTTTGTCCTTACCCTCAGACTCGCCGTAGAGCTGTTTCCACCACTCGCTGAAGAAGTGGAGCTTGGGCTGGTAGTTCACCATGATCTCAATCTTCTTGCCTGACTGGTAGAGACCGTTGCGAACGGCAGCATACTGGGCAGCGGGATTCTCGTCGAAGGGAACATCCTTGCCACAGGTCTTCTCCATATCCTGCGCACCCTTTACCAACTGCTTGATGTCGAAACCGGCACAGGCAATAGGCAGCAGACCAACTGGAGTCAGCACTGAGAAGCGGCCACCCACATTGTCGGGGATGATGAAGCTCTTGTAACCCTCCTTGTCGGCACAAGTGCGTGCAGCACCGCGCTTAGCATCGGTAACGGCAACGATAACCTTCTTGGCCTCTTCCTTGCCACGCTGGGCTTCGCACTGTTTCTTCAGCAGACGGAAGGTGAGGGCAGTCTCGGTGGTAGTTCCCGACTTAGAGATATTGATGACTCCGAATTTCTTTCCCTTCAGGTATTCAGTCAGTTCGAACAGATAGTCCTCACCGATATTGTTGCCTGCAAAGAGGATGGTGGGGTTCTTCTTGTCTTGAATGAGCCAGCCGAAGCTGTTGCTCAAAGCCTCGATAACGGCACGGGCTCCCAGGTACGAACCACCGATACCTGCTACGACAACAGCCTCGCAGTTGTCACGCATAACTTTAGCAGTGGCCTCTAACTCGTCGAGGAAAGCGGGAGTAATCTCAGAAGGCAGATGCAGCCAACCGAGGAAGTCGTTACCAGGACATGTTCCATTCTCCAAGGCCTCTTGAGCGGCCTTTACCTTTGGCTCGAAAGCCTTCACGGCGCCTGCTTCGAGAAAGCAAGCAGCCTTAGTGATGTCAAGTTTAATGTTACTCATAGTTATAATAATATTATAGTTTGTCTTATCGGAATGAATCTGTTAAGAGCTTGATTTCAATCTGCGGACTGATGCGCTCGTACAATATATTATATACAGCGTCGAGGATAGGCATGTTGACGTGGCAGTGGCGATTGATTTCCTTCATGCACTTGGTACCGAAATATCCCTCGGCAATCATCTCCATCTCAATCTGAGCCGACTTAACGCTGTAGCCCTTTCCTATCATGTTGCCGAACGTGCGGTTGCGCGAGAAATTGGAGTAGCCCGTCACCAGCAAGTCGCCCAGATAGCAACTGTCAACAATGTTGCGCTCGATGGGGTGTATCACCTTCAGGAAGCGTGCCATCTCCTGGACGGCATTTGCCATCAGAACGGCTTGGAAGTTATCACCGAACTTCAGTCCGTTGCAGATACCGGCAGCAATGGCATATACATTCTTCAGTACCGAAGAATACTCAATGCCAATGACATCGGTTGAGGTCTTCGTCTTGATATAGTCGCTGGTGAGAATATCGGCAAAGGCCTGTGCCTTATCCCGGTCAGCACATCCCACGGTGAGATAGCTGAGTCGTTCGAGTGCTACCTCTTCGGCATGCGACGGTCCACCGATGCACGCCAGATTCTCGTAGGGCACATCATACACCTGGTGGAAATACTCGGAACACACCAGGTTCTCGTCAGGCACAATACCCTTGATGGCTGTCACGATGTATTTGTCGCGAATGCGCGTCTTCAACTTCTTGAGATGGCTCTTCAGATAGGGCGACGGGGTGACAAACACCAGTGTGTCGTACATCTGCACGATTTTGTTCAGGTCGCTCGAAAAGAATAACTCGTCGGTATTGAAGTGGACACTCATCAGGTAGGCAGGGTTATGCCCCAGCCTGCGGAAGTCCTCAATACGATCGTCACGGCGCATATACCATCCGATGTGGTGAGTTTTCCCCACCACAATCTTGGCAATCGCAGTAGCCCAGCTACCTCCGCCAATGATGGCTATTTTTCCGCAGTCGTACATGATATTAATTGATAATTGACAATTCTTTTAGTCGGCCTGTGGCCTTTGTAAAAGCGTCACAAGTGCCGAGCGGACAATTATTAGGCTTGCGCCTTTTCTATCCATGCAGCGATTTCATCGACTGATGGCTTGGTCATTTCCAACTTGTATTTCTTGACAATGTCGCCAATCTTCTGTTGCAGTCCCTGCGCCTTCTCGTCCTTGATGTTTGACGTCAGGTTGAAACCGGCCTTGCGCAATACGGGAACCCACTCTTCGGCAACGCCAATCTCAGCCCATTCGGCAGGGGTGCTCTGAGGAATCTTCTTCTCAGGCTTCATCTGTGGGAAGAACAGCACTTCCTGGATAAATGTCTTGCCCGTCATCAGCATCACCAGACGGTCGATACCGATACCGATACCCGAGGTGGGAGGCATACCATATTGCAGCGCACGCAGGAAGTCCTGATCAATAATCATGGCTTCGTCGTCGCCCTTGTCAGCCAGTTTCATCTGTTCCACGAAACGCTCCTCCTGGTCAATCGGGTCATTCAACTCAGAGTAGGCATTGGCCAGCTCCTTACCATTGACCATCAATTCGAAACGCTCAGTGAGTCCGGGCTTCGAACGGTGCATCTTGGTGAGGGGCGACATCTCTACGGGGTAGTCAGTAATAAAGGTCGGCTGGATGAAGGTGCCCTCGCAGAACTCTCCGAAGAGTTCGTCGATGAGTTTTCCCTTACCCATTGTCTCGTCCACCTCCATGCCTTTCTCCTTGCAGAAGGCGCGAATCTCATCTTCGCTCTTGCCCTCGCAGTCGAAACCGGTCTTCTCCTTGATGGCTTCCAGAATGGGCAGACGGCGGTAGGGAGCCTTGAAACTCACGATGTTGCCGTCGATTTCACGCTCTGGCTTGCCATTGACGGCAATACAGATGGTTTCGAGCAGTTTCTCGGTGAACGACATCATCCAGTTGTAGTCCTTATACTGCACATACAGTTCCATGCAGGTGAACTCCGGGTTGTGGTTGCGGTCCATACCCTCGTTGCGGAAATTCTTGCCAATCTCATAGACACCCTCGAAACCGCCCACGATGAGGCGCTTCAGATAGAGCTCGGTGGCAATACGCATATACATGTCCTGGTCGAGGGCATTGAAATGGGTGATGAACGGACGGGCAGAGGCACCTCCGGCAATCATCTGCAGGGTAGGGGTCTCCACCTCGGTATAGCCGGCTTCGTCCAATACGCGACGCAGGGTGCGGAGCACGGTGGCACGCTGCAGGAAAGTGTCCTTGACGCCGTCGTTGACCACCAGATCGACATAGCGCTGACGGTAGCGCAGTTCTGGGTCGTCGAATTTATCGTATGCCACACCGTCCTTGTATTTCACGATGGGCAGTGGCTTGAGCGACTTCGACAGCAGTGTCAGTTCCTGGGCGTGTACACTGATTTCGCCCGTCTGGGTGCGGAACACAAAACCCTTGACACCGATGAAATCACCGATGTCCAACAGACGTTTGAACACCTTATTATATAAGTCTTTGTCTTCTCCCGGACAGAGATCGTCGCGCGAGATGTAAACCTGTATTCTGCCTTTGCTGTCCTGTATTTCTGCAAAACTGGCCTTGCCCATCACGCGACGGCTCATCATACGACCGGCAATACACACCTGACGCGGCTCGTCCTCGTCGCGGAAATTATCGCGGATGTCGGTAGAGAAAGCGTTGGTGGGATATTCTGCTGCGGGATAGGGGTCAATGCCCATCTGGCGCAATTCCTGCAGACTTTCGCGTCTGCCTATCTCTTGTTCACTGAGTTCTAAAACATTCATATTGCTTTTCCATATATTTATTAATGGTTGCAAAGATACTAAAATTATCTGATACAATGAGCATTTTATACTTTTTTTTCATTCTTTGAGGGTGGGTAGGTTAAATATTTGCAAAAAAGCGGACATTTTCTTGGTAGGATGAGGATTTATTTCTATATTTGCGAATAATTACTAACACGTCATTGAATGATTGACATTAATTTTAAGAAAAAAGTTGTAGGCGTAGATATCCGTATTGACAGGACAGCCCTTGGTGTCGTGAATATCCGGGGTGAGATACTTGCCCGTAATGAGTTTGTTACGACCGACTATCCAAATATCAGCGAATTTGTGGCTAAGTTGGCTGAAGCCATTGTCGATATGACGGAGGTGGACGGCAGCTTCACGGAGATACGCTCTGTGGGCATCAGTGCCCCCAGTGGCAATTTCATTACCGGCTGTATGGAGAACTCGCCCAACTTCCCCTGGAAAGGCATAGTGCCTTTGGCAGCAATGCTGCGCGACCGGTTGGGGTTGGCCGTTGCCGTCGATAACAATGCCAATGTGATAGCGATGGCTGAACATGCCTTTGGTGCAGCCCATGGTATGAAGGACTTTATCTTGGTCAATTTGGGCAGTGGAACAGGTAGCTGTTTCTTTTCCAATGGTCATATTCATCGGGGAACTCATGGTTTCTCCGGCGAATTAGGTCACACCACCTTTATCCCAGGCGGTCGTCCCTGCGGCTGTGGAAAACAAGGTTGCCTGGAGGCTTATACCGCTGTGAAGGGAGTGCTGCAGACTGCCCGCGAAGTGCTGGCTGAGAGCGACAAGCCCTCCCTGATGCGCACGGATGCCGAACTGAAGGTCAGGATGATTGTCGAGTTCTGTAAGGTTGGCGACGAACTGGCTATTGAGGTGATGCGTCGTACAGGGGTTTGTCTCGGTATGGCTTTAGCTCAGTATGCAACCCTGCTCAATCCCGAGGCCATCATCCTTTCGGGGGTGGTGTCGAAAGCAGGCAAGTGGCTGCTGGAACCAGCCAACGAGGCTTTTGAGGCTCACGTGTTCCATAATATGAAGGACAAGGTGAAGCTGTTTATCTCAGACTATGATGACAAGGAAATCAACGTCCTCGGAGCCAGTGTACTGGCTTGGGGCGTCAAGGAATATTCTCTATTTATATAATTTAACGGATACTCAATGGACAGAAATATCATAAAACGACATGTGGTAGCCATAGATATCAGTACCGAACAGACGACTTATGCTGTGGTTGATCTGCAGGGCGGCATTCTGGCTAAGGAGAGCTTCCCCACAGCCGATTATGCCCATGTGAACGAGTACGTCTCTGTGTTGAGCGACAAGATCATCCAGATGGTAGAGCAGAATGGCGGCTACGAGAGTATTCGTTCGGTGGGTGTCAGTGCTCCCAGTGCTAATTTCATTACCGGCAGCATGGAGAATGCGTCGAATATGCCGTGGAAAGGTCATGTGCCCTTGGCAGCTCTGTTGCGCGACAGGTTAGGACTGGCTGTAGCTCTTGGCAACGATGCCCATGTCACTGCCGTCGGTGAGAAGACGTTCGGTGCAGCCCGTGGTCTGCGCGACTTCCTTGTTGTCAATGTCAGCAGTCATGGTGGTGTGGGCAGTTGCATTTGTCTGGATGGTAAGCCCAGCTTGGGTGCTGACGGTTTTGCCGGTGAGTTCGGCCACATGTGTCTTGTGCAGGATGGCAGACAGTGCAGTTGCGGTCTGAAGGGATGTGTCGAGGAATACACCTCCGAACGCGGACTGGTGAAGACCGTATTGGAATTGCTGGGCGAGACGGGCAAGGAAAGTGTACTGAAGGGGGCAGAGAAAATGACCATCCAAAGTATTGCCGATGCATGTGAGCAGGGCGACGAGGTGGCTATCGAGGCCTTCCGTCGCACCGGAACCTACTTGGGTAGGGCATTGGCCACCTATGCTTCGCTGATTGATCCGGAAGCCATCATTCTGACGGGCGATATGGTGACGCAGGCCAAGTGGCTGGGTGACTCCGTCCGCGAGGCTTTCGACGCTCATGTCTTCCAGAACCTGAAGGGCAAGGTGGATATCCTCATTTCGCCTCTTAACAACAACGAGCGCGACTTGCTGGGAGCCAGTGCACTGGCTTGGGAGGTCAAGGAGTATTCTTTATTTAAGTAACAGGAAATACAAATAACTAACAAATATCATTATTCCATGGGAGAAGATAACATTAAAACACGCGTTGTTGGAGTCGACATCAGCAATGAGCGAACAACTTATGCTATAGTTGACATCCGTGGTAACATTATTGCAGAGGATAGCTTTGACACAGCAGAATATCCTGACGTAAACAATTTCGTATCGTTCCTGTCTGAGAAGATTGTAGAGATTGTTGAAGCTAACGTAGGTTACGAGACAATCCGCTCTGTTGGTATCAGCTGTCCGAGTGCCAGTTTTATCACAGGCAGTATTGTGAATGCACCCAACCTTCCCTGGAAGGGAATCGTACCTTTGGCAGCGATGATGCGCGACCGTCTTGGACTGGCAGTGGCGCTGGCTAACGATGCCCATGTCTCGGCATTGGGTGAGCACACCTTCGGTTCGGCTCACGGTATGAAGGATTTCATCGTCATCAATATCGGTGTAGGTCTGGGCAGCTGCTTCTTCTCAGCAGGCCATGAGCACCAGGGCTTCGAGGGCTTTGCTGGCGAGATAGGTCATACCTGTGTTATTGAGGGTGGTCGCCTCTGCGGCTGTGGAAAGAAAGGTTGTCTGGAGGCTTATGTGGGTGCCAAGGGTATTATCCGCACTGCCAAAGAACTGATGGAGGCATCCGACGAACCTTCGTTGATGCGCAATCTTGAGAAGCTGTCGCCCCGCACCATCAAGGAGTGTTGCGATCAGGGCGATCAGATGGCTATCGAGGTTTATCGTCGCACAGGTCATATGTTCGGTCTTGGTTTGGCAAACTATGCCAGCATTGTCAATCCGCAGGCCATCATCCTGACGGGTGGCATTTCGCATGCTGGCGACTGGTTGATTGATCCTACACGTGAGTCGTTCGAGGCAAATGTCTTCGGCAATATGCGTGGCAGGGTAAAACTGCTTGTATCGAAGCTCGACGACCGTGAGCGCGACGTCTTAGGTGCCAGTGCCCTTGCATGGGAGGTGCCCGAGTACTCGTTGTTTAAGTAAAAAAAAAAGGTGAACGTAGAAAGAATAAATCAGATAATAGCAGCAAAGCCCAACCTGAGTACTGCCCTTGGGATGGAGTTCATTTCCACTCCCGAGGACGATACCTGTATGGCCCGCATGAAGGTTGACGAACGCAATCGTCAGCCTTTTGGCTTCTTGAGCGGCGGTGCGTCGCTTGCCCTTGCCGAGAATGTGGCAGGGGTGGGCTCGTCAGCCCTCTGTGCCGACTGTGCCTGCGTGGGTATTGAGGTCAGCGGCTCTCATGTGCAGGCTGTCAGCGAGGGCGACACCGTAACGGCCTATGCCCGTCTGCAGCATCGTGGCAGCACGCTGCATGTATGGAATGTGGATATCAAGAACGCTGCAGGCGAATTGATCTCCACCGTCCGTGTCACTAATTATATCATCAAGAAACGCAGTTGAGCCACATGTCGAGTTTCGCCATATTCCGATTGCCATACGAACAGCAGCATACCTTTATCCAGCAGACTGCAGGACAGCCGCTTGAACTGAGGTCGTGTGCCGAACTGAGTGGGCAGTCGGGGTTCGTTGTGGCTCCCTTCATGCCCTCCGACTCACGCCCCATTCTGGTCATCCGTCCCGACGTGGTGACTCACGATGTGCCGTGGAGCCAGTTGCAGGTGTCGCCAAGTGCGTGCTCGTCGTCGTTGGCTGACGACCCCCGTAGCGATTACCACATTGACTTTGCCAATTTCCATGCCCATCTCGTGAATGGCGATTTCTCCAAGTTGGTGCTCTCGCGCAGCATCTTCATCCCTGCCGACAGTCCCCTGTCGCCTGTCGAGCTCTATCAGAAGGCCTGTGCTTCATATCCTCGCATGATGATTATCCTGGTATCTACCCCTCAGAGCGGAACGTGGCTGGTGGCTACGCCCGAGATACTGCTGTCGGGTAGGGGAGCGCAGTGGCAGACGGTAGCCCTGGCTGGCACCATGCCGTTCAGCGAACAGGTGTTGTGGAGCGATAAGAACATCCAGGAACAGCGTTACGTCGCCACCTACATCACTGAGCAGTTGGAACAGTTCACGTCCGACTTCACCGAGACGGGGCCTCGCACCGTCCGTGCCGGTCATCTGGCTCATCTGCGCAGCGATTTCCATTTCCAGTTGAACGATACGCAGACCATTGGCGAAATCATTCAGACGCTGCATCCCACTCCTGCCGTCTGTGGACTGCCCAAGCACCAAGCCCTCGATTTCATCCTGCACAACGAACACCATGACCGCAGCTACTACAGTGGTTTCATGGGGCCCCTGTTCGTGGGCGATACCACCCACCTCTTTGTCACCCTCCGTTGCATGCAGCTCTTCACCAATGGCTACCACCTCTATGCAGGCGGTGGCATCCTGTGCGACAGTCAGGAGGAACAGGAGTGGCACGAGACAGAAATCAAACTCGACACCATGCGTCGTGTGATAAGACAGAATAGCGTAATAACGAAATAACGTAATAACGCCAATGTATAGTAGTAAAGAAAACGTCAACATATTAACAGCCCTGTTGGTGGCGCATGGCATCCGTCACGCAGTGGTATGCCCGGGCAGTCGCAATTCAGCCATCGTACACAATCTGAACGAGTGTCCCGACATTACGTGCTATCCCGTCACCGACGAACGCTCAGCGGGCTTCTATGCCTTGGGAATGACGCAGGCGCTCCAGTCGCCCGTCGTGGTGTGCGTCACCAGCGGTACGGCATTGCTCAATCTGGCACCTGCCGTTGCCGAGGCTTACTATCAGCACCGTCCCCTCGTCGTTGTTTCTGCCGACCGCCCTGCAGCGTGGATCGACCAGTTGGACGGACAGACGCTGCCCCAGCCCGATGCCTTAGGCCGTTTCGTGGGCAATGCAGTATCGCTGCCCGAGCCTCACGATGCCGACTCGCGCTGGTATTGCAACCGTTTGGTCAACGAGGCATTGGTGGCTTGTCGTCGTGCCCCGGTGCATATCAATGTTCCCATCACTGAACCGCTGTTCGATTACACACAGCCCTCGCTGCCCAAGGAACGCAAGATAGAGTTGGTGCCTGCCGACATACCCCCTCACACGCTGAACCATGTGATACGTATGTTCATGCAGTCGGAGCGCCCCATGCTCATAGCCGGTCAACCGATGAATCCAAATTTGGATGAAGCTGTCAGTCTTGTTCACGACGACGACAGCTACGTGCCCGACTTCGTGTTGTACATCGGCGACAGCATTGTCAGCAAGCGTGTGAAACACTTCCTGCGCAAGGCCAGGCAGACGTGGGCAGTCAACTGGACGGGCGAGGTGAACGACACCTTCCAGAATCTCACCCATGTCATTCAGGGCGACGGTGACGTCGTAGCCGACCAAATCCGCTTCATGTTGGAACAAACCCCTCATCCCTTCGTCCAGAAATGGGATGAACTCTTAGCTCGCGTGCGTAAGCACCGCGATAATTACACCCCTGCCTATTCCCAAATGTCAACGGTACAATACCTACATCAACAGCTCCCTCTCCTTTGGGAAAGGCTACGGGTAGGCGAGCTTTGCTCGGGAATGAGGGCGGGGGGAGAGGTTTCTCTCCATTTCGCCAACAGCACCGCCATTCGCCTTGCCAACATCTATGCCTTCCCCAATGTCTATTGCAATCGTGGTGTGAATGGCATTGAAGGCTCACTGTCCACGGCGGCAGGCTTCTCGTGTGTCACCGACGAACCAGTCGTCTGTGTCATTGGCGACCTCAGTTTCTTCTACGACCAGAACGCTTTGTGGAATCAGAACCTGCGTGGCAACCTGCGCATCCTCCTGATGAACAACAGCCGTGGTGGCATCTTCAACATGTTGCAAGGTTTGGAGCAGAGTCCTGCCTGCGATCGTTTCGTAGCAGCCGAGCATCACACCACAGCCGAGGGCATCTGTCAGCAGAACAATATCGTCTATCTCAAGGCAGCCAACTCGTCAGAGATGCAGCAAGGCATCAACCAGCTGTTGCAGACGGACAGTCCCCGTCCCATGCTCTTAGAAGTCTTCACCGATGCCGCTGAGGATGCCCGCGTCTTCCGCGATTATTTGCGAAGTCTTTAGTTCCCCAATGCATAATGCATAGTTCATAGTTCATAATTCATAATTCTTTTAGTCGCTTCGCTTTGTAAAAGCGTCTTACGACGATTACATAATGCTTAATTTTCACTATGAACTATGAACTAGTTGTTTGGTCGTTTGGTCGTTTAGGATCTTTAAGTTTGTAAAAAATTTTAAGGTTAATAGAAAATCGTTGGTTTACTCACTTCGTCTCCATTCGCGATTTCCTTTTTACGCTCTGGGCAAGCAGAAAATTTTGCCAGGCCTGAAAGCAAATTTTTGTTGCCCTGCGCTCCAATTCCATCGTTCTTATTGACAATGCAAAGGTAATAAAATTTCGTGAGCAAAACAAATTATTTATGTAAAGAATTCCGAAAAGATGCACTTTAGGTCATTTCTTACAATCTTACAATCTTACATCTTACATTAGTATGTTTCCATTTTTGGGAGATTTAGTTTTAATAATAATATAATATATATATTATATTATTATTAATCTTCTTTTCAACTTAGGGAAACGACCTTTGTAAGGTTGTAAGGTTGTAAGATTGTAAGGTTTTACCCCCATTTTACTGTCTTTTCCTGAATATGGTTGACTCTTTTTAGGCCTTGTAATTTAACACTTGTCTACCCATACTGATTTGGTTGACTCTTCTCTCTGAGAACTTATGTTTTTTCTCATACCTTGATTTTTTTCGACAAAGGCCGGAGATCCCGTTGAGATGAGCAAATTATTTAGATTAGTTTTGATCGATTTTTGATTGTTTAGATCGTCTTGCATACAGTAATTTTCATTAAATAATGCGATTTTTTCTCTTATTTTAATGAAATGTCACAAAGATTTTGTACTTTTGCACTAGTTCATACCCACGCCATCGGGCGAATGGGTGGGACTGCGACATATTGGAAAGCGTCATTGATGCTTTGTTTTTGGCTATTTGAACGTCGGAAACTCAAATCCTGTACAAAGACAAAAGCGGAAGTGAATGCTACGGGTGTAGTATATACTCCCGGAGTGTGCCGAGGGCTAGCTGTGTATAACAGTGTCCTCACGCACACTTTTCGGGTGCATTATATACTGACTGGCGTGGGTATTCAGATTCTGTTCATTCTTTCAGGAAGGCTTCCGACGGCCGAAATAGCAGAACGAGCAGGTGAGGATACCCCGCTTTTTGTATGCCGTAAGAAAGTAGCTAAAAACCTCTGACTTCTGGGTGCCAGTCAGAACAACACGTTGCTGACAAATGCCAGATCATAAGTCAGTTGATTTATTTGGAGAAAGGCCTGTAAGAAAGATTCCTGCCAAGCCATTTGTAAAATGGGCTGGTGGCAAAGGGAATCTGTTATCCATATTGGAATCACAGTTGCCTGCCGACTTTGATTCACAAACAAAAGTAACCTATATTGAACCCTTTGTTGGCGGTGGTGCTATGTTGTTCCACATGCTGACACGACATAATAATATCCGACGTGTTGTCATTAACGACATCAACAAAGATCTTATCAGATGCTATCAGTTAGTGAAAGAGGATCCACAGACATTGATAGAACTCCTGAGACCTTTTGAGCAGCGATACTACGCAGTGGATGAGGATGAGAGGAAGCTTTATTTCTACGAAGTACGCAATGAGTACAATAATGCAGAACTATCCGCAGACCAGCGAGCTGCCTGCTTTATTTTCTTGAACCATACGTGCTTCAATGGTTTGTATCGTGAGAATGCCAATGGTAGTTTCAATGTCCCGTTTGGCCGCTACAAGAATCCAAAGATTTGCAATGTTGATGTAATTATGGCAGACCATAAGGTGCTTTCGAAAGTTGACATTGTATGTGGTGACTATAAAAATATTCTATCGCATTTAGGCAAGGGGTATAACTTCATCTATTTAGACCCACCGTACAGACCTCTGCCAGGTTCCAATAATTTCAATCAATATTCAAGAAGTGGGTTTAATGATAAGGAGCAAGAAGAATTGAAAACATTTTGCGACCGCCTTTCTTCAAGGAATTGTCATTGGATGCTCAGTAACTCTGACAGTTTCAACTTGGATGGTACTTCATACTTCGAAAACCTATACAAGGGATATGTCTTTAATAAGGTTCTTGCCCCTCGTTTCATCAACGCCCATGCCGATAAGCGAGAGAAACAAAGTGAGGTACTTATCACAAACTATGATAATGCCAAAGAAAAGCTGTCATTCATTGAAGAAAAGTAGCTATTCCACATCTTATGTGAAAAATAACTTGTGGAATGTGCTTGTTATTAAGATTTTTTTTGTACCTTTGCATTACTAAACGAAGATATATTAGGCAGATGAATAACAGAAAGTTGAAGATTCCGGCAGGTGGAATGTATCAAGAATGGCAGCACTTGATGGATTTGGTGGAAGATGATACAGCCAAGTCGTTAGAGGCGTTAGCTTCAGAAAAAGATTGGCGGATTGTTCAGCCTGATGAAGCAAAGGAATGTGGCTTTGAAGAACTAGTAGAATGGTCTGTACCAGAAACCGATATCCTCGTTATGATAGACGATAACTATTTGGTGTGCCTGCCAAAACAATCTTTCTCTTGATTATTCTTATGAAGAGGACTGAGGAAGATTATTTTAATGAGAGTAAGCGTTTTAGAGCAGAAGCATTGCTTATTGCTGATACCTTGAAGGACTGCCCTATGCGTTTTACGATAACCAATGTAATCACAATGGATGTGGAGATTACAAAGTCTGACTTGAAGACTATTGTCAGCAAGAACACTCAAGACAATCGCTTCAATGCTTTCAAGAACAAGGTAGCACAGGATTTACGTGGTTTCCTTGAGAAATCTGTTTACGAAGGTTGGCGTGACGTGATTCCCGGTAAACATCCTGAGACGGCTTTCTTCGCATACTTCAGTCGCGAACTTGGCGAGAAGGCTTACTTGTGTGTTCGTAAAATTAAGAATACAGGGCTATTCAAGCCATACGCCATCATCGACCAGAAAATGTTTGATGCAGAGATTGGAAACCTGAGAAAATAAAAACCGCTGAACTGATTTGCTAACCCGATTACGGTGCTACTCTTTCATTTCAGCGGGAGGAATCCGTTTCCTTTCGTGCTGCAAAGATAAGTATTATTTCGTCAACTTCCAAACTTTTAAGGCGAAATTTGCATATTTTGCCGTTGTTCTGCTTATAATTCCAAAATTTTTCATACTTTTGCAAATGCATTGTAGTTGCAAAGCTGCTTGCATATTTTGTGGGATTTAAGAATTAAGTATCAAAATTCTTAGAGGTTCGAGCTCAAAAGTCGGCAAACTTTTATCGTTACGGCCTCGCAGGATTGGGATACGCCTTGATTGGCGTACCCTTTCCTTGTACAACGTAACGAGGGCTTTTTGCCGACTGCCCGAGCAAGAATAGTACAGGGACTGGGGTGCGCTTTTCTTTTCCTATATTTTATTGTTAAAGAAGACGGTTATGTTGAGGTTCATACCAGACAACGAAGGCTTTCGTTCTGATTTGGTAGCACATACGGACGAAACGCTACGAGTCGGCATCATAGATGCTGACTTGCTTGATCATGGAACCAGGCATCCCAATCTTGCACTTTTGAAGATCTCTGCATTTTGCAAAGAATTAGGGCACGAAGTTCGACTGATATGCAACTATAATGAGTTGTCTGCAGGTGAACAGCCTATTGTCTTCGAATGTGAATACGACATCCTCGTTTTGTCTCGCGTATTCAAATTCACCAAAGTGCCCAATTTTATCAGTTTGCTGATACATCAGCACTTGATCTACTACGGAGGTACAGGTTTCTTTGAGATTAACGGACCTAATCTGCCTGATGAGGTAGAACACCATGCTCCGGATTATCACCTTTACGATGAATATATAGAGAAAGCCACTGGTGGCGATGAAAAACAAAAGAAACGCAACTGGGACGATTATTTGAGTTACTCTATTGGTTTCACCACACGTGGATGCATACGACATTGCGGTTTCTGCGTGAATCGACTATTGAATCGTGTGGTGGAATGGTCTCCCGTTTCAGAATTCCATGACGAAACGCGAAAAAACATATATCTCTGGGATGATAATATCATGGCAGCTCCCCCCAAGGTATTTGCCAAAGTGATGGAAGCCCTGAGACAGACTGGTAAACCTTTCCAGTTTCGCCAAGGGATGGATATTCGACTCATGACACCTCAAAAGGCACAATTGCTTAACGATGTGAAATATCATGGGGACTACATCTTTGCCTTTGACCACTATCGGATGGATGACGTAAATGAGAAGCGTCAAGTGGAACAAACTATAAAAGGGCTGAAAGTTTGGCGTGAGTATTGCAAGAAATCAACGAAGCTCTATGTGCTGGTGGCTTACGATAGTCAAGATGAAACAGACATAGAAGGAACATTTTTTAGAATCAAGATATTGATGGAGCATGGTTGCCTGCCATATATCATGCGCTTTGAAGAATACAATAATTCGCGTTTCAAGAGTATGTATACCCAGCTAGCTCGTTGGTGCAACCAACCAAGCTTTTTCAAGAAAATGAGTTTCCGTCAGTATTGCGTTAGAAATGAAGAATACCATCAAGGTATTCAAGATCTTGTGCCCAAAGGAAAGTACAATAAGAAACTAAAGATTCCGAAAGGATATCCAAAGAAAGAAAAATATTGCTCGTGCTATCAGTCGATGCTCGACTTTGAAGCAGAGTTCCCTGAGATAGCCAAGAAGTATTTCAATTTGCGATTTGAAGAGTTGAACCCCTATAAAATAGAGAAATGATGAAACAGGCAAGGTTAACGTTGCTGCCTATAGACAGCATAAAATTAGATGAAGATAATCCTCGCATCAAGCAATGCTTGGAAAACTACACAGTTGTCACCCCAGAAGCCATTGCTTTGGCTTTATGGGATAGTGGTGATGGTGACGCTGCCACATCATACAGGGTGTTGCGTGACTCTATAAAAGATAGTGGAGGTATTATTCACCCCATAGTTGTAAACCATGAAGAAAATGGCGATTTCGTTGCTATAGAAGGTAACACTCGGCTACAAATATACAAAGATTTTATAGAAAAGAATGTACCTGGAGAATGGACGTATATCACGGCATTGGTTTACGAGGGACTAACAAAGGTGGAAAAACATAGCATTAGACTTCAATCCCACTTGGTAGGTCCACGTGATTGGGATCCATATTCAAAAGCCAAGTATCTTTTTCAATTGAGTGAGATTGAGATGCTTCCAATGAACTCCATCATCAATATGTGTGGTGGAAACAAGAACGAGATATTGAAGGCAATCGATGCTTACAAATATATGAAGACATATTATGAGCCTTATGCAAAGTCGAAAGGATTGGAACCTGATACTCGAGACTATTCAAAATTTCGTGAACATGAGAATGCGAGAATCAAATCGGCTATTCAGTACAAGGGGTTTGAATATAATCAGTTTGCCAAGTGGGTTGTTGATGAGAATGTTGACAAAGCACAATCGGTTCGACTCATACCTGCAATTATGCGGAACAAAGATGCATTGGAGGCATTCTTAAAAGGCAATCTGACTGATGCAGAAACCGTACTTCGTGCTGCCGAACTATCAAATGCAGACTTGAGCGAATATCCCTACGAGGTATTGGCCAATGAACTCTTCAAGAAATTGATGACACTGCCTGCTACAGAAGTCGATGAATTGGCAAACAATGACGAAAAAACGATGAAGCGCGATGCATTAGAGCGACTAAAGAGCAAGCTGGACTTTATTATTAACATGATAGCAGAGCAGGAAAAGTAATGGCAGAGTCTTTAGCCCATATCAAGTATGTAGAGCGGATGGCAAGGTACGCAGAAACCATTCCTCAAGAGTTTGTTCCAACGGCGATGAGTGCTGACCTCCCTTCCTATGGGCAGAGGACACCGAAGGTTATCAATGGTTACTATCCAGACTTGTATTACTATGACCTGCATTGTGTGATAATCGGTGAAGCGAAAACGACAAACGATATTGAGAACGAGCATACACAGTCACAACTCGATAGCTATATCTGTGAGATCCGTACGTATAATTGTGATAAGCATATCATCATCTGTTCCTCTATTATAGCATTCGCGCAGATAACCAACATGGTAATACGCAAGAAACGGAGAGAATTAATTCACGACATTACGTTTCATGTATTAGACAATCATTTACGGCATAAAGTGATATGAGCAATCTGAAACATATAGAGACTACCAATCTGGTGGCAAAGCTGACAGCGTTTCCGTATCAGCACGAGGCTTTCCTTGCTATCAAGGACAAACCATATGCCGCCATTTTCCATGAGCAGGGATTGGGGAAAACCAAGATAGCCATTGACCTCTTGCTGTATTGGCTTGACAAACGAGATATAGATACTGTGTTGATTGTTACGAAAAAGACCCTCGTTGCTAATTGGAAGAGTGAATTTGAGACCCATACTAATCTAAGACCAAAGGTGCTGGATACAAGTAAGAGAAGCAACTATTTTGTTATGAATAGTGCTGCGAGGGTTATTGTCACCAATTTCGAGACTATATCAACCGAAAAAGACAGGATGCGTCTTTTCTTGAAGACAAGAAATGTTGCAATTATCATTGATGAGTCCACAAAGATAAAAAATCCCGAATCCAAGTTGACCCAAGACTTCTTCGACATTTCTCCACTCTTCAAGATAAAGGTGATCATGACAGGAACTCCCATAGCAAACAGACCTTATGATATTTGGGCACAGGTTTATTTTTTGGACTCAGGCGATAGCCTCGGTAAGGACTTTGGCGAGTTCAAGGCAACGTGTGACTTGACCAATGACTTGCATAGCAACGAAGAGAAACGGAGTAAATTTGAAGATACTGTTTCCAGTATATACAACAAGATTAAGAATTTCAGCATACGAGAAACAAAGAATAGTGGTATTATCACACTGCCGTCAAAGATTTATCATGAAGTTACCGTCAGCTTTGAGAAGAAACAGTTTGAGATGTACGAAACTCTTAGGAATGAAATGGCTCTCATGCTAAAGCAAGGTGATAAAACAATACTTGATGATTCTTCCGACACTATCAAACGCCTTCTCCGTCTTGTACAGATTACTTCGAACCCTCGTTTGATAGATGAAAGCTATACCGAAGTCTCTGCTAAAGAGATTCTTCTTGATCAACTTATTGAAAGGATTGTCAGCAATAACGAAATGGCGATAGTTTGGAGTATCTATACAGGAAACATAGACATGTTTTGCAAGAAATACACCAAATATGGTGCTGTTAAAATTACAGGTAAGATGGCAGTTGAGGAACGAAACAAGTCTGTTGTGGCATTCAAGAGCGGAAAGGCAAAGTTGCTTTTTGCTACACCGCAATCAGCTAAAGAGGGACTGACACTAACGGTAGCCAACAATGCCATTTTCTATGATAGAGGCTTTAACCTTGATGACTATCTGCAAGCCCAGGACAGAATTCACCGTATATCGCAACAGAAAGACTGCCATATTTACAATCTGATGATAGAAGATAGCATAGACATTTGGATAGACTATCTGTTGAAGGCGAAGCAGCGAGCTGCTTTCTTGGCACAGGGCGACATGAATCTTCAAGAATACAAGAACGTTGCTGATTACAGCTTTGCAAATATAGTTCACGAAATATTAAATACTAACTGATATGGTAACAAGAATACTAAAAATCGGGAACGTTGACGTTCCTGTTGAGGACGTTGAGATGAATCAGGTTGAACTTCTCTTTTACCCTGATAATCCTCGTGTACATAATGCTGTTCATTCCTCTAACATTGAAGACCCAAGCCAAGAGGAACTGGAAAAGGAAATGCGAAGTAGAGACAACGTTAAAAAACTCAAAGTTAACATTGAGGCAATGGGAGGTTTACTAAATCCCATTGTCATATGTAAGAATGTTGTTCTGGAAGGTAATAGCCGACTTGCTGCATATCGTATGTTGGCAGAGTCTGATAAAGTTAAATGGAGCAAGATAAAATGCACAAGATTGCCTGACGATATTAAGGAAGATTTGATCCTTACATATTTAGGTTCTGTTCATTTGGTTGGACAGACACCTTGGAGTGCCTTTGAAAAAGCATCATATATCTATAGAATGAAAGAGAAGTCACGCCGTCCTGTTAAAGCAATGGCAGATGATATGGGATTAGATGCTAAAGAAGCAGAACTATTTGTTGAGGTATACCAGACAATGAAAGACGCCGAAGATTTAATACCTACAAAATGGAGTTACTATTATGAGCTTTTAGACAATAAGAACCTCAGAAAAGTAGATAAAGAGTATCCACAATTAGAAGTTGTTAGTACTATTGTTGACAAGATAAAACATGATGAACTAAGTGAGGCTCGAGAGGTACGCAAGATTGGCAATATTGCAAAATCTAAACATGAAGATGCAATAATGATTTTGACAGAGTATTTGCATGAAGATATTCCTCTAGACGATGCTGTTGAACTGGCATCTGATTTAAACAAAGCCCAAAGCATTAGAAAGGGATTTGAGAAGTTCCAGAAACTTTTGAGTGAAAACATAGCCGATATTCAGGCACAAACGAAACTCGATTCCGATTTGAATCTGATGATAAAGAATATTGAGGATACGATAAAAAATCTTATAGAAATAAAATGATAAGCAATGTGGAATATATCAGGCTCTTTATGACACGTTCTTTAGAAAAGGACGTGGATGAACTTATGCTCGCTGATAAGAACTATATTGTTCCAAAAGAAAAGATGCATGAGTATGTTGATAGAGCACTAGCTATTCCGTATGGCGAGTACATAGACTATATCCGAAACAACAAGGGTATCGTAACAGATGAACAACTGACGCAAAGTAGCGCGTTCGATTCCTGCTCTTCGGAAATGTGCAAGGCTTTGGATTGGCAAGGAAACCCGGGGTTGAGTTTTGTTGAAATCGGACAATTGTTTCCCCAAAAGGTAAGAGTAAAGAACGAAGGGGCTTTCCGCAAATATGGTGAGAACCAGGTCAAAACATCTACGCAATTAGGGCTTACCTTCGAGTACTATGGAAGTTGGTTCCTAACATGCCTTGGTTACATCTATAATGAGCTGGATTCGCAACAGCAGAAGTCGCTCTTAGCCAGAACGATTTTACGTGTTCCACTATATCAGGTCATTTTAGATGACCTTCTGGAAAATGATGTTGATTTGACGAATTATATGATGGCCTTGTCTGACACAACCAAAGGACGGCGTTCTGGCAGTATCCTCAAGATGATTAATCTCTGTTTGGACGAATGCAGAAAGGAAGGTATCAGTTACCACGCTCTGTTCTATCCGAACTATAAAGCAAGTACGAAGCAGCTCTTGATGGGATTTCAAGAAGGTTTTGACGGAACCAACGAACATGATCTCGATATTGGCTTCTCTCTCGATGTTGATAAGAGACACCGTTTACTCACAACAGAAGCGAAGCTCAGACCAAGTGGCTCAATGCTGTGCGACGTTGAGGCTGACGATGAAGTACGTATATTGGTTCTCAACATGATGGAGTTGTACGGCGGCACTACCATCATGCAAATAGCCATAGAATGCCAGAAGGAATTCCAGCAAAGGTATTTCAGTATGGAACCTAACGACTGGCGTCACCTGATATGTGATTATGTAAGAAAAGTAACAGAACGTCCCAACCTTCAAGAACAAGAAGTGTTCAGATATGTGATGGCAGGATGAAGTAGATAGAATAACAACATGGGACTTGTGTATGTACTACACTCCCAATATGTCGCGATGCCGCATTGTCTGTGAAGATAGTGCGGCTTATTGGATAAGAAATACGAGGAGGTTATTAAGGCGTTTGAGTGACTTCTTGTAATATCTGACTGATTTTACACCAATAGTAGAACGCCTCTGGATTCCCTCGGCGAATCTTGGCCACCTCTTTGCTGATAACAGGACTGATAGTCATATTCTTTACGTCCTCAACATTGCCTGAATACTTCTCGATTTTGTTCAGCGCGTACTGGATGACAGTAGCAAGATAGGCAGCTTTGGCAGCATCACTGATAGCCATATCGAGGGTATATCTGCCGACATAGATGTGACTCTTCAGTTTGCCCACTCCATCTGATAGCAATTCAAAGTCCTCGTTGGGATCAACCTTTCCTCGTGTGGCCAGAGCAATTGCTGTATTCCTGATATCGTCGTAAACGATACTGAGGTCATCACCCTTACCACGATAGGATGATAACTCGACGACAGCTATCGACTTAAAGGTCTCTGCCGTTGTGGTAATATCCTTGACGGCATCAAACAACCTGCCAATGTCGTGCAACTGCTTAGCAACGTTAATGGTGGAGTTGTGGGTACCTTTATAATATGGCACACCACAGGTATTGGGCGCGAAGGCTGTCAACTTATCACCCAGCATGTCGGCTACTGAGGGTACGTGGATAATAGTCTCGCTGCTATCAGTCTGGATGAACGGATGTGATAGAATTTTATCCTCGATTTTGTGATAATGGTTGTCTTCAAAAAGCACATCCAAAAGCACAGAGTCCTCTATCTGGTCAGAATAAACCACTTCGAAGAATGATTTGTAGTGGCCCTTGGGGATATTGCCATTTCTGTTCTCACGACGGATGACCTTGCAATCAGTAAATCCGTATTTGTTGCAGTTCTGCAGATATTGCTCGATGTCAGTGCCAGGAGGACATAGCACATCGATGTCTATGGAGAGTCTACGCGCCTCGCTACCCAAAATAAGCAGAAGGCTGGTTCCGCCCTTAAACGTCAACGGACATCCCTCTTTGACAAGCATTTCCAAAAGCGAGAAGGCACGGATGACCTTCTCAACCAATTCGGGATGTTTAAACTTATGTGTCGAACAGACCTTGTCGATCCATTCCTTTTCAAAGCATTCTGATTTAATCATTATTCTTGATGGTTTCTAAATCCTTTATAATTGACTCTTTTATATTTCTCCGGTCGGCATACCTGAGTAAGCGATTCCTGTTAACATCATAATGACTGATGGCAGTCCTCAACATCTCCAGATTCTCATAGCCATGCAGATAAAAGAAGTCTGCATCGACTCTTGTATCAACAAGCAATTTCTCGAGCGTAGGTACAGACACTTTGCCGTCGAGTGCCAGTGGAGCCTCTGTCACCAGCGGTTTCACGATGATGTTCTCTTTGGCAAAATCTATGTACGTTGTCGCAATCTCCTTAGTTGGCATCAGGAATATACGTCCGTTATATTTAGGGAGCAACATGTCGAATACGCTTTCTACAGTATCTCGGTTTGTCTCGATATATATCGTATTATTAGGCATCATGTCGTGCAACAAAGGCGTAATGACATCGGCACTATATACACAAAAATCGGCAAAAGGATACTGTCCGGATATGGAGCGGAATAAAGAACGAGTCTTCGCATTTGCTTTTACTATAAATGTGGTGGCGGACTGTAATGTATAGATACCACGACCAATTCTGTTCAATTTACCTTTCCGGCATAATTTGCCCAAATACCAACTGAGTTTTTCTCTCTCAATGCCAGAAAACACGTCTGCTGGAATGTCATCAACTGAGAACTGTTGCATACCAGATGCAAAGTCCAGGATTCTGTCGCTTACTCCTATCATTTACAATTTTTTTAAGACAGTGCAAAGATAGTCACAAATCGGCAAATTTCCAAATTTTTGCCGTTTTGTGACTTTGTTTTTAATCATTATTAGCATATGAGACTGTAAAACATGAAAAAGCATATTGCAAATAATAGAATTGCACCGAAAAAGTTAAATAAGATCAAAAATAGATCCTCGCAGATCTGCCGGTCTTGTTCAGATCGTCTTTTTTCGTATCTTTGCAACCATGATGAAAGAGCAAGAGAAACTGACGCATAAAGAAGCAGTCAAAAAGGTACTGGAGGAACTTGGCGGCAGGGCCAGGTTAAGAGATATTTATCCTCGTGTAATACCATTAGTGAAGTATAAGCCAGGAAGTGATATCAGGGCTACGCTGCGGCGTTTGCTTCAGACCACGCCCATTTTATTTCGTCATACGGAAGGGAGAAAAGGCTGGTGGGAACTGGTATCGTATCAAGAAGAACTGGCTGTAAGGGACAGAAAAATAGCTCTATTGACAAAAGGGCAGATAACAAAAGATGTAATTATCAAAGCTTTTGACGGTTGCGACAATTTAGTGGAAAGGACCTATGCTAAACAAACTATGCAAATTCTTTTTGGGGGGTTGGATGTCTGGGAAATGGCTTATAAGGAGATGAAGAAATTGGGTTATTTCAATGACATACAGCCTCAGATTATTCTTAATAATCCTCAGTTTGGTTCGCTATATGAGATAAAAGGAAACAAAGAAGTAATAATTGGAAAGAATATATAATGGCAAAAGATAATAACCTTCCAGACATCACTATAACAGGTGGAATTACGGTGAATGGTCCAATGTTCGATATCCATGACAATCAGCATGTGCATATAACGCAATCGGGTAAAGAGTCCTCTTCGGGGGATGAAGATTGTGAGTATGTGGATTTTGTGTTCTTTGAGGATAAACGGCTGTCAACGATGGATGCCCAGAACAAACTGAGACGAGTGTTGAAAGGCGTGCTGCCAAGAATGGATGTGGACTCTGGACGCGACTGGGTGGCTGTGTACATCGCTTATCATTATTATATAGGGCGTGAGTTTATCATGAAGGGACAGTCGGATTTCTTTAAAGACATCCATGCCCTATTACCTGGCATACTGACGAAGGTGAACGAGGCTGAGAACTCAAACGACAAACGCTATAAAGTTTATTCCGACCTGTTAAGGTTAGAGTGTTCCAAATGGTTTATATTGGATGATTGTCTTCCACCTTTACAGGAATGGACTTCTAAGAAATTTGAATATCAAGTGGATGATACAAGAAAGAAACGAATACAACAATTGGTGAAAGATATCTATCAAGGATTAAAGAAAGAAGGGCTTTGATAGAAAGTACAATTTTTCAAGCATCAAGTAGCATCGCTATTTGGTGCTTTTTTTGTGTCCTGCTTCGTGTGTGTCGTGCGGATTTCTGCTAATTCTTCGTGCGCTTCGTGTAGTGACTGGGAAACACGTAATACCTTATATTCTTTCATAAATAATTTTCAGACCTTTGCATCATAAATCAATTGCAACGGGCCCAGCCCAATGCGCGAACATTATTAATTTAATTAACAAAAGAATTATGGTAAAAGCAACTTTTTTCGAGAATCCTGTAGGGTATTTACATCGGTGTGTATTCGCTGGTCTTGACACCAATGACCGACCTCAATGGCTGATGGTTGACCAGGGCGAGGAAATGAAAACCCTTCATGATTACATGGTTGAGAATCTTTTGAAGGATGAAGACATTCGTATGCTGTGTCTGGAAGGCGAACCCATGGAGTCGACTACGATGGCGCTCCTGTTTGGAGATGTTCTTCAGGGTTAT
>JAEEGF010637145.1_pt1 | contig 26930 bp, 24 predicted proteins | sample 9134171 | NCBI WGS metagenome assembly JAEEGF01 (sample SAMN16246542, study PRJNA631951) | gut metagenome | biome: gut microbiome; feature: rumen; material: AP-attached | host: Bos | place: Iran: Karaj | collected 2018-10 | reverse complement strand
GCGAACTCACCATCGCCATCAACAAGGACAAGTTCGCACCCATCTTCCAGGTTGCCGACCTCGGAATCGTGGGCGACCTCCACAAGATCGTCCCCATGCTGACGGAGCGCCTGAGGACCATGCAGAAATAAAATATTTCAGCAAAACAATCCAAGCGAGGAGCAGCTCTCACGGTCTGCTCCTCGTCTTATAAAAAGAGAACTCATGAAACGCACCAGCAAAATCATCGGCGGCATCGCCCTCGTGGCCTTCGGCATCGTGTGGGCCCTCGAACTCCTCGACGTCATCAACATCAGCCTCGAAGGCTGGTGGGCACTCTTTGTCATCATTCCTTGTTTCGTCAATATCTTCAGCGACCGCCACAAGGCCGGCGCCGTCATCGGCTTCGGCATCGGTATACTGCTGCTCCTCGCCGCACGCGGCATCATCCCCTGGAACGACATATGGAAGTATATGCTCTGCCTCGTCGCCGTTGTGTGGGGCGTCGCGCTGCTGTTCTTCAACGACAAGCGCAGCTGCGGCCACTGCCACACCGGCGAGTCGTCCACGCCCGTCGTCCTCGACGGAGGCAAGCAGCACAAGATCGACGTCACCTTCGGCAAGCAGGAATACAGTTACGACGGCCAGTCCTTCGAGGGCGCCGACGTGCATGTCAGCTTCGGCTTCGTGGGCCTCGACCTGCGTGGCGCCGACATCGTGGACGGTGCCGTCATCAGCGTTGACTGCAGCTTCGGCGGCATGGAGATACGTGTCCCCAAGGGCGTCTGCGTCAACAACGGCATCGACACCGCCTTCGCCGGCGTCGACTGCGACTGCTGCACCCAGCCCTCCGACGGTGCCAAGACCCTCCACCTCAAAGGTCACTGCAACTTCGGCGGCATAGAGATCAAGTAACCGCCATCCCGACACATAACGATGCGGCACGCAGCACCCCTGCGGGCCGCCTCTTCCATTCCATTCTACTAAAAAACAAGTCGGCACCAAGTCGGCACCAAGTCAGCACCAAGTCGGCACAATCCACATTCTCGCATTCACGCATTAACACATTCTGTCTGGTTCCATTGGAGACACGGCCTGCGACGTTAGCGCGGCCAAGTGCAAAGGACTGGAACAAACGCAATAACGCATTAACGCATTCATAAACGTATTCCCACATTCTTTAATGCTTTATTTGCAGCAATAGCGTGGCGTCTGAATTGAGGCAACGTTGTTGCCTCAATTTGTAAGTTTTTTGTTTTCTGACAATTGTGGCGTTTCCTCTAATTGTGGCACATATTAGGCATCTCCGGCGGCAAAGATAGCGCTGCGCTATCTGTTGACAATCCTTCGGTGACCTCTCGGCGGTCCCCTGGTGGTACCCCTTCTTCGATCCTTCTATGTGGGTTCTTTATGCCTTCTTTGTGGCAACTACATACCTCCTGAAAACCAGCGCATTGCGTGAACGAGTCATACAAACGGCAAGTTGCTGATTTTCAATCCAAAGGTTAGTGATCCCTCGGCGATCCTTCGACGGTCCCTCGTCAGTCCTGTTGTACACCGTTATATTATATAATCACACCCGCGAACAAATAAATTTGGCTGTATCAGATTTTCTTCGTATTTTTGCAATCAAAAAATTAGACATGAACAACAACAGAAACATACAATCCACAAATACGATTGGACGTTATATTTCAACAGATTTCTAAATAGATTGAATAAAATAACCACGTAGATTATGGGATATATTTTGGGATTGGTTGCAAAAAAAGGTGAAGGGAACATCGTTCCATACAACACCTTAAAACGAGTAATAGATGACACTGAAGCAGATATAGTTGCAGATTTTGAGGATCATTCCCCTATGGCAATAACTGGAGGAGCCAAGTATGCAGAAACAAATCCCAAAACGAAAGAACAACTTTATCACGTAATTCCCAATGAAGAAATATCGAAGAGAAAAAACAAAAGTTTTATAAGGTTCTTCCTAGATGGAACTCGGCATATATATAAAACCGGGGACTTTAGTATAGATGGTATTATTTACCCTGTGTCAGTGGGACAGATTGTGATTTGCTGTTGTAGACGAGAAGACCGTCAAATGTTACATTTTGACACCCGTAGAGAGATTGTAATGTCTGTGCCTGATACATATTGCAAGGGTGTTTCTGTCAAGCAAAGAGAAAACTTCTTTAAGAAAAGATGTGAAGAAATCAATGATGAGATACGCAAAAAGAATATATCTTCAGATGGTTTGTTATTACAATTTTCTCGAATAATACCATACGACACATCCAATGAAAATGAATATGGCCGAAATAAATATCTTCGACGTTCCATTGCTGTCATTCAAAATCAAATGACTGACAACGAGAGGCAATATGTGTCAGACATGTGCAAGGATGGTTTGTTGAACGAAAATAACTCCTGGCTTGTCAAGGATGGATCCCTTGAATATAAAAGGGATATGACAAACAGAGAGGATGATGATTTAGATGCCGCCATGTTTGATTTAAATATGAAATGCGTCATTGGAGTATCAAAATCATTTGATTCAGAATTACTGTCAAAAATCGAGCCAAGAATTGGCAATATAATAGCAGAATTGCCCCCATACTCCAGAACAAATGCGTACAAATACACTCATGAAGGGCACAACTACTGTGTTTGGTATTTACGAATTCGAAACCTGCCGATCAAACGCTCTTCATGCTTCTCTGATGTGATAAAGATTGAATTTTTAATGATAGGTGATAATATACCAAGCACAACACTTATTAACACCATTTCGGCTCATTTGTTAAATGAATCGCACCCAGTTTGCTTTGGCAAAGACAATAGGTGGGCAAATCATTTATACCCTGTACATGTGACGGAAATACACGCCAAATCACAATTTATTAACGATTATGCAATACTAAATCAAATATAAGTATGGAAGATATAATTGGGAAAGTATCTGCAACAGAAAAAAATCCATCCACACTGCAGTACTTCTTTTTTTGGACAAAAGCGGGGTACGACATAAACCCCTTTGACATTGTGAAGGTAGAGCATATCAATAACTCTTTTACCTTTGGTAGAATTGAAGAAATTAGCCACGTTACTGACTCTGCCAGTCATTTCTCAAGCTATGTTTCCTCCAATTTTGGGGAAACAAGCGAAGACCCCAAAGAAGGAAATACTGACAGAATTGCTTTCAATTATATTAAAGCTAAGGTCATCGGAAATAGTAATAACATTTACACACCAGTTCTTCATGGTCACAACGTAAGATTATGTACAGTTGATGACATTCAGAAAGCGCTTGGTCTTGATGAGGCAAAAAAGAAAAATAGCGTGGTTTGTGGCTATTTAAAGATGTATGGCCAAGAAGTACCAGTCCCAATTAATGCAAATTTTTTAGTTGGCCCCGATGGCGCACACCTTAATATCTCAGGTATTTCAGGATTGGCTTGCAAAACATCATATACAATGTTTTTGATGAATGCATTGCAACAAAAATACAATAAAGAGAAAAAAGAAAAAGTTGGATACATTGTTTTCAATGTTAAAGGGCGCGACCTGTTGAGCATAGATGAACCTGCAGAGTGTTTGTCTTCCAATGATAAGAAACTATATCAACTTTTGGAGTTGGATGTAAAACCATTTTCAGATGTCCATTATTATTTCCCTTATTCGGACAAAAAAGAGCAACATAATATTCAGTCTTTTGGAGACTGGGACAAAATGTTAAAACCAAAGTTTAACAAGAACAAGGCTTCTATCTTCAAATATCCATATTCTGCTTGTGTAAGTAAACTACGGTATCTTTTTGCCAATGAACCTGATCCAACAAACACAATGGAATCTATTATTAGTTGGATTGAAGATGATAATGACCCCTTCATGGGCTTAAAGCAATGGAGTCAGTTTAATAATAAACTTGATAAAATAATTAATGGCAATAGTGATTCACCTGCCAGAAGAACAATAGCATTAGGCTCTTGGAAGAAGTTTTGTAGAATTATCAATAAAATTCTTTCTGGATGTGTTTTTAGAGATGGGGTTGATGACAAGAACAACGAGGTTGTTTTGGAAGATGATTTGCGGAGCATCAAAGCAGGCGAAGTAAAAGTTATAGATATTGCTAGATTAGACACATATACACAAGCCTTTGTATTTGGCGATGTAATGGGAACAATTATTGATATGATGAATACGAAATTGGGGCCAGAAGCTTTAGACAAGATTGTAATTTTTGTGGATGAATTAAACAAATATGCCTCCAAAGATTGTCCTTCTAATTCGATGATTTTACAGCACCTTCTAGATGTAACAGAAAGAGGACGGTCATTAGGAATAATACTGTTTGGTGTTGAACAGTTTAGAAGCAATATTCATGATCGTGTAAAAGGCAATTGCTCAACGAATGCAATTGGAAGAACTAGTTATACTGAAGTCAGTGCTTCTGATTACCGACACCTTGGGGACACCTATAAAGATATCGCTACAAGGTTAAAGCCTGGTGAGTATATCATCCAAAACCCCGCATTGCGTTCTCTCATTAAAATCGAGTTCCCATATCCCACATATAAACAAAATAGTTAAACTTATGGAAGGGTATAAAAGTAGATTCGGAGTAGGCACATTGGGCCTTGCTTTGGGTAAGTTGTACACAGATCCACTTGTAATCTATCGCGAATACATTCAAAACGCCTGCGATGGATTAGAATTAGCCATAAAAGAGAAGCTAATAACTCCCAATGAGGCTGTCATTTCTATACAAATTGGCAACAACGAGATTTCAATTAAAGATCGAGGTATTGGAGTCAAAGTGTCCGAGATAGGTCCACGACTTGTGGATCCTGGAAATTCGGGAAAATATAAAGACAATCTAATTGGACAATATGGTATAGGCCGCCTAATTGCTGCCCAATATTGTGAAAAGATTGTGTTTGAAACAACCTATTATAACGAAAACCAAAAGACAATTCTTACATGGAATACTGACGAGGCATTTAAATTAATAGATTCACGCGAATTTGAAGATGGAACGGAAGTAATTGATCGTGTAACAAACTGCGTTTTTGAACCCGAAGAATCAAAAGAACATTATTTTAGGGTAAAACTATGTGGTCTTAAACGCAGAATAGACAAACTGGTTGATTTTCAGGCTGTAAAAGAATATGTTTCTCTAATCGCACCAGTTGACTATACAATGGAATTTAAAGAAGGTTACCTTTTCCCTGCACTAGAAGACAATCCTGAATATAAAGAACTTTATGAAAAAGAAAGGTTATACAAAGTTATAATAAATGGAGAAGATATCCGAAAGCCATATAGTTTTGATATTCCAAACAAAGAAACATCACTAATTCGGCCATTGTTTATGAAGATTGAAGATCCCGATGATGGACTTTTAGGATGGGGTTGGTATGCCCTGAACGACAAAATTATACAAATGAATAGTGTGCCTTTCCGTGGCATTAGATTTCGTAAACTGAATACAGCAGTTGGAGATTCTAATGTTATGGCAAACTATATGAAAAACGTCTCTGTAAATTATTTTGTGGGCGAAATGTTTCTTACTCATGAGAAAATTCAGCCAACGGGTTCTCGTGACGGCTTTGTTGACTCCGAGCAAAAGGCTGATTTCGATGTAGTTATGGCAGAAAAGGCCGAGATAATGTATTCTTTATATGATAATGCCAGTCACATGGGTAGTCAGGCTGTTGATAAAATCACAAGCGCCTATTTGAAAAAATATGAATTAAATGCATCTTTGGATAAAGAGGACGATCCTATTGAAAAGAAAAATATCAGACATCAAATAAAAGAACAAGAAGAAATCATCTCTGCAAAAACAGCAGAACTAAATGATAGAATTGAAGACCTAACATCCACTTCTGAAGGCAAACTCGTTGCTGACACGTTAATTGAAGCCAGACAAAAAATATTAGATAAAAAAATTGCAGATAATAACTCGAAAAAAACCAAACCTCATATTAGGCCTGTCAAAATATCAAAGTTGGTTGAGAAAAGTAAGTTTGAAAGCAAAAACACAAGAGATAATCTTGACAAAATAGAGGATGAGCCGAAAAATCCTAACGAACATTTATTCTCAAAACTTACTAAAGAAGAAAGAAGAACTTACAATAAAGTTTGTGAGGTAATTGATAACGAGCCCACACTAACTCCATCTTATATTGAATCTTTAAAAGCAAAAATTCTAAAGAAACTTGTCAAATAAAATGCCAAGAAATATACTTCTAGTTGAACCTGATTATAAGAATAAATTTCCGCCAGTTGCCTTAATGAAATTCTCTACTTATCATAAACGTAGAGGAGACAATGTGGTGTTTTTTAAAGGGGATATTAAAACTTTTATTCTTGAGCGTATCGCAAACAAGTGTATAGAGAAATTGTCTATTGTGGAACCAAAGATTAATTGGGATACAAAAAGAGACATTATAATAGATTTCATCAGAACAAAGAAGACAGAATACTTTGACAGATTGGCTTTGTCTGAACTAGAAAGCAAATCGCTTATAACAGACTGGATTATTTTTTACAAGGATTACTTTTGGAAGAAATGGTACACAAGGCCAGAAGAAAGAGAGTGGGACAGGATTCTCGTCACCACAATGTTCACATTCTATTTCGATATCACGGTCAAAACCATAAATGAATTAAAAGTTTTATTAAAACCCGGGGGCGATTTTCAGATTGGAGGGGTCTTAGCGACACTTCAACCTGATGAAATAGAATCGGAAACAGGTATTAGACCTCATGTTGGCCTTTCAAATAAAATAGGAGATCTGGATGAAGGGGATAAACAAATAATAGACACTTTACCATTAGATTATAGCATTTTAGATGAGATTTCATATAAATATGAAATGTCTAATGCTTATTATGCATATGTCACAAGAGGTTGTATTCGCAAATGCCCTTTTTGCGCCGTTAAAACATTAGAGCCAGAATACCAAGACTATATTCCTCTTAAGCGACGTATTGAAGAGGTTGACAGGCTGTATGGTCCACAGAGAGACTTGCTTTTAATGGACAATAATGTAATGGCATCAAAGTCATTTGATAAAATCATTGACGAAATTATCGAATGTGGATTTGGTGCGGGAGCGACTTATGTTGAGCCAGATAAATTAGGATTGTCAATAAAGAATCTTATTGCCGGTGTAAACGACCGTGCCTATATTCGAAAAGCACAAAGATTGTTACTGGAATATCTTGACACAATTAAAAATAAAGAGAAATCATATGATATCTATAAGGCTTTTGACGACCTTCATATCCTTAAACATGAAACCACAACGAAGAAGGCATTAATCGAAGCTTATAATATTATTAAAGAGGACTATGAAAAAACATTAAAGAACAGAAGACCACGGCAACGCAAGGTTGATTTTAACCAAGGTGTTGATGCCCGGTTGTTTACACCTCATATGGCCAAACAATTTGCCAGAATTGCAATATCTCCTTTACGCATAGCATTTGATGATTTAAAATATAAGGATGTATACATAGCCGCACTAAAAATGAGTGTAGATGCTGGTATTCGGAATTTTTCGAATTATCTACTATATAACTTTAAAGATAGACCAGTCGAATTGTATACAAGAATGGAAATTAATGTGTTATTGTGCGATGAATTAGATGTAAACATATATTCTTTTCCAATGAAATATCATCCCCTTTACGGAGAGCATAGTCATGATAGAAATTTCATTGGAGAGCACTGGAACAAGAAATATATTAGGGCTATTCAAGCTGTTTTGAACAGCACAAAAGGGATGATCGGCAGAGGAACTACGTTTTTCTATAAGGCATTTGGTCACAATGAATCCGAGTACTTGACACTGCTTGAGATGCCAGATGCAATGATTGTATACAGATTTTTCTTTGAATGGCTTGAAAAAAAGAAGCACCCATTATCAACGGCAAATTGGTGTAAATCTTTGGATGAATTAGATGAGAAAGAGCAATCAATTTTTTATGATATTATTCATAATGAAGAATTCGTCAACACAAAGGAGCGTCAACATTACAGTAATCGTATAGACAATGCTCTTAAATTTTATATCAACCTTAGAAATGAAATTTCAGAACCAACAGGGTCACTTCACGCATTGAAACTTGAGTTTGACAATATTCCCAAAGATGACTTGCTTTACATAAAGAATAGCGGTGCGACTCCTGTTTTGAAGAAATATAAGACCTATTAAAACGAAAAGAAATCTATATCGACAACCCTAATTAATATACATTCTCTGAATAAAGCTAAATTAAGAACTATTGCCCCCCCCCCCAAAAAACAGATGTTATTGAATGCAGAAATAATTAAAGTATAAATGTGTGAATTCGTGAACTGAGGTCGGCGACCATGTGGAGCCAATATTTGAATGCGTGAATGTGTAAATGCGTGAATGCGTGAGTAACCATGTAAAAAATGAAATATGGCACTACCGATTAACATTGAAGACTTGCTGAATAAGCACAAAGTTGAAAGTAACCGAATTGAATTTAAGAAGGGTTGGAATCCAACAAAGATATACCATAGTATATGTGCCTTCGCAAATGATTTTGACAATATAGGTGGTGGTTATATCCTTGTTGGTGTTGAGGAGAAAGACGGGATTGCTGTACGTCCAGTGACGGGAATACCATTAGATCAACTTGACAAAATACAGCGTGAAATGGTGAACTTCAACAATATGATGGATCCATTCTACTCTCCTCGCATATCTGTAGAAGAGGTCGATGACACTCACATTCTCGTAATCTGGGTTCCAAGCGGAATAAATAGACCCTATGCAGTACCAACAGACGTGAAATCAAAACACAAACAATACGCCTACTATATCCGCTATGGTACCACATCAATAGAGGCAAAAGGGGAAAGACTTGACGAACTTCGAGAGATGGCCAATAGAGTGCCTTTCGATGACAGAGGTAACCCTGATATCCAAGCAACAGATATTTCCACGACGCTGTTGCGTGATTACCTTGTGACTGTCAACAGCCGCTTGGCTGATGAAAATATAACAGGAAATCTGCTGGGCATATTAGAACAAATGAACTTGCTGGAAGGCCCAACCGAAAAACGTATGATTAAGAATGTCGCCGCGATGATGTTCTGTGACCAGCCGACGAAGTTCTTTCCCGTTTCTCAAGTGGAAATTGTAACATTCCCAGAAGGCCGAGAGAGAAATCCAAATAATCTTGTTGAAGCACCAATTATTAAAGGGTCCGTACCTTATATGATTCGTGAGGCGCTAAACTATCTTCGCACAAATGTGATTAAAGAACAAATAATTAAGCCGAAGGACGATGAGAGGTCAATACGGTTCTTTAATTATCCTTATCAAGCATTGGAAGAGGCCGTTGTCAACGCATTATACCATAGGAATTACCAACTAAGAGAACCCGTTGAAATTACCATAGAGCCCGAGAGAATCACAATCCTTAGCCATGCTGGCCCAGATCGTTCTATCAGTTTAAAGGCCATAAAAGAAGCGAAAATATTGCGTTCACGACGTTATCGCAACCGTCGTCTCGGTGAGTTCTTGAAAGAACTAGACTTGACCGAGGGGCGCGCAACAGGTATTCCCACCATACAGGAAGAGCTCCGAAAGAATGGTTCAGGAAAGGCCGTTATTGAAACCGATGACGACAGGACTTATTTCTTGATGGACATACCCTGTCATCCATATTGGCATCAAGATGTCGAGAAGGAGAGTTTAAATGATATGGTAGAAAACAATATTTTATCCTCTCGTCAGAAACAAATAATCCAACTTATCCAAGAGGCTCCTCATGTTACACAAGTTGAAATGGCGAAACAAATTAATGTAAGCCGCCAGACAATCTATAGGGATATTGCCTATATGTATGATATAAAGATAATTAAAAGAGTGGGATCTAATAAAAAAGGTTATTGGATTATAGCTAATTTACAATAAATGTTACAATAAATGTTACAATAAATGTTACAATAAATGTTGCAATAAATGTTACAATAAATGTTACAATAAAGTTTACAATAAAGTTTACAATAAAGTACACAATAAAGAATAGGTGCAACCACAAAACAGATATGAAAATTGGAAAGCTACAGAGTGACATAACCAAGACTACTGCAAGACACAAATGTGATTTCAAACCCCGCCACCAGAATCTGTGAGCATTATATAACTTTGCAAAAGAATAAAAACCTTAACGATAATTTCAACCTTAACTTTGACTCAACCTTAACCTTAACGATAACCTTAATTTTGACCTTAACTTTGATCTTGACTTTAACGATAACCTGATATGAGCACGATATCCATACGATTCTATAAAGACCATCAGGTGCGTGCCGTATGGGACGAGGAACACAACCATTGGTGGTTTTCCGTTCTTGACATCGTCGGCGCAATCAATGCACAGGACGACCACGAGAAAAACCGAAATTATTGGAAGTACCTCAAGGCCAAGCTAAAAAAGGAGCAGAGCGAGGTGGTTAGTACCACTACCCAACTGAAGCTTACCGCTGCCGACGGAAAGAGATATAAATGATATGATTATAGATTTTAAGAATATAGAGGAGTCAGTAATGCCCCACTTCAAAGGGGGCGAGGGCGAGACGCGGACACGCAGTTTCTTCGACGGGCTGAACAAGATTATGCAGGGACACCTCGACGTGGGCTGCTCCATAGGCTACCACAAGCACGAGACGAACAGCGAGGTGATCCTCATCACCTCGGGAGTGGCCCGCTGCCTGTACGACGACGGGGAGGAACGGCTTGTTGCCGGCGATTGCCATTATTGCCCGAAAGGGCACTCGCACAGCCTCATCAACGCCAGCGACAAGGAGCCGCTGGAGTACTTCGCCATTGTGGCGGAACATGATGTTTGACGGAGTTACGGATTCACGGAACTACGGATTATGACGGTATGATGTCTTGCGGGTGAAAACATACGAATCGGGAACAGAAAAACGAAAAAAAATCGTTTAACTGTACAAAATTTTGTATATTTGCATTTGAAACAGAATGTGCAAAAATGAAGCAAGATGCTTTATATCAAGTCGGTAACGCCCCGTTTTCCCCAACGGTATTGGCTTCTTTGTTCCCCAAGACAAAGCAAATCAGCGACAAGGCACGGTATCTGGAGCAGGAAGGCCGTATAATCCGATTGAAGCGCGGATTGTATGTGCGGAGCGCGGAAGACGGTGCGATGCCGCTGCCGGCGCTGGTTGCCAACCACCTCTACGGCCCTTCGTATGTAAGTTTCCAGACGGCATTGAGGCATTACGGACTGATTCCCGAACGGGTGTATGAGATACAATCCATGACCATCAAGCATGGACGATGTTTCGACACTCCGCTGGGGCGCTTCTCGTACCGGAACTGCAGCATGGATTATTTTCCCATCGGCATAAGGCAGGATCAGGAGGGCGAGGACACCTATCTCGTCGCCTCACCGGAAAAAGCCATGTGCGATATACTGCTGAAGACTGCCGGACTTTCCATGACGAACGTCAAAAGGATGGCGGCTTTCCTGGAGTCGGACTTGCGTTTTGATATGGATGCATTAAGGGATATTGACACAGACCTGCTGGAACTGTGCCGCCAGAAGGCACAGGTGAAGGCGGAGACAATAACTCCTCTGATAAAACTGGCAAAGGATGCAAGACTTGTTTGAACAGATGCTGTCGCGCTATCCGCTGGACAGCGCAGATGCCCGGCGCAACGCCACCTATGAGGTGATGCAGCAGGTGGTGCTGAGCGGACTCTATAGAGGGGGATTCTTCGGCGAGGCCGCCTTCTATGGCGGCACATGCCTGAGGATATTCCACGGCCTGGAGCGTTTCTCGGAAGACATGGACTTCACACTGCTGCGCAAAGACGAGCGTTTCTCGCTGGAAAAATATTTCCCTTATATCGTAGACGAATGCCGGCTGTTGGGCCGCGAGGTGGAAATCACCAAGAAGGACAAGCGGGATTTCAGCAAGGTGGAGTCGGCCTTTCTGAAGGACAACACCGATGTGTACAATCTCTCTTTCAGCACAGAGAAGAGCCTTAAGATAAAGATAGAGGTGGACACACATCCGCCGCTGGAGTTTGACACCGAGGAACGACTCTTGCTGCAACCGTTCTCGTTTATGACACGATGTCTGACACTCCCAAATCTGTTTGCCGGCAAGATGCACGCCCTTGTGTTCCGCCAGTGGAAGAACCGCGTCAAAGGACGCGACTGGTACGACTTCGAATGGTATGTGCGCAACGGCGTTCCGCTAAACTTCCGACACCTGCAAGAGAGGATTAAAGAGTTTAACGGCATGGATGTTGACAAGAGCACGTTTATAGAGATGCTGAAGGAGAAGTTGGCTTCAACAGACATCAAACAGGTGAAGAATGACGTGAGGCCTTTTTTGAAGAATCCCCACGACCTGGACATCTGGAGCAACGACTACTTCCTCCAGTTGGCGGAAAGGCTGGATGGATGATAGGGATTCACGGAATTACGGATGAAACGGATAACTCTTTAACCATTAACCTTTAACCATTAAACATTACAAAAATGGAATATATCACAGAGAAACACAGGATATATGTCGTCGAGAATGGCGAGGAGGTGGGCGAAGTGACGTTCCCACTAAGGGACGGCGTGTATGTAATCAACCACACATACGTAGACGACCGCCTGCGGGGACAGGGTATCGCCTCGGAGCTGGTGCGCCGTGCGGTGGAGGAGATTGAGCGGCGCGGTGGACAGATGAAGGCCACCTGCTCGTATGCACAGCTGTGGCTGGCAAGGAACCGCGGATGCGAGCTCACGAGCCCGCTGAGTTGCCCGATACGTTAACAACAACATCATGGAGAATAATCATATTTTCATGCAGATGGCCATAGAGGAGGCCCGCGAAGGCATCCGCCAAGGACACGGCGGGCCGTTCGGCTGCGTCATCGTGAAGGACGGAACGGTGCTGGCCAAAGCCCACAACCGGGTGCTGCTGAACCACGACGCCACGGCCCACGGCGAGGTCATGGCCATAAGGATGGCCGGCGAGGTGCTGGGCACCCACGACCTTACAGGATGCGTGCTATACACCACCGGCGAGCCGTGCCACATGTGTCTTTGCGCTATCCTCTGGGCCAACATCAGCAAGGTGTACTACGGTTGCACCATAGCCGACAACACGCGCATAGGGTTCCGCGACGAGCATTTCGACGACCTCTTCGGAGGCCGCGACAAATTGGGCGACATGCTCACAGAATTGGACCGCGACAAGTGCCTACGCCTGTTCGACGAATACAACAGTATGGCTCACCGTGAATATTAAAAAGAAGGCCCGCGAATGTTTCGCGGGCCCTCTTTGTTATTTGCGCACTATCACGCTGCCGCTGCCCTGATGCGTGGCGAGGATTAGGACCTCGGCAACTTGCACATGGGCCGGCGCATTGGCGGCATAGACAGCCACGTCGGCGATATCGTCGCCGGTCAAAGGCTTGATGCCTTTGTAGACATTGGCTGCACGCTCTGTGTCGCCATGGAAGCGAGTGTTGCTGAAGTTAGTCTCCACAAGGCCCGGCTTGAGGTTGGTGACGCGGATGGCGGTGTTTGCCACATCGAGACGGAGGCCATCGGTGATAGTCTTCACAGCGGCCTTGGTGGCACAGTAGACGTTGCCGTTGGCATAAGCGGCATCACCGGCTACAGATCCAATATTGATGATGTGGCCGCGGTCGCGCTGCACCATGCCGGGCACCACAAGACGCGTCATGGTCAACAGGCCCTTGATATTGGTGTCAACCATGGTATCCCAGTCATCGTAGCTGCCTTCATACTCTGGCTCGAGGCCGAGGGCGAGACCCGCATTGTTCACCAGCACGTCGATGTCTTTCCATTCGGCAGGCAGGGTCTCGATACACTTGGTGGCATTCTCGCGGTCGCGGACGTCAAAGACGAGGGTCAGCACGTCGGTACCTTTGGCGGTAAGTTCTTTGCGAATCTCCTCAAGGCGCTGGGCATTGCGGCCGGTAAGGATGAGACGGTCGCCATTGGCGGCGAATTTTCTTGCGCAACCGAGGCCGATGCCACTCGTTGCACCTGTTATCAATACTATCTTGTTCATCTCTCGTTCTATTATTATGTTTTTATAATTAACGGCATTATGTTGCTATTATTGTACAAACACATAATATTAGCCAAGCATATCACGTTATTGTAATTGACAATGTCAACTTTGCACATAGCCGACATCAAAGCCATCGCCCTGCGCGCCAACAACAACGCCACAGTGCGCGAGAGCTTGTTTGCCGCCATGCAGGGAGATGACCGCGACGAGGCGGTGCATGCGGCATGGGCGCTTACGCATCTGCCGAAGGGTAACAACGACTATATCGCCGCCCACCGCGAGGCCTTGGTGGCGCTGGCGACGGCGACGGCGGACACCTCGCTGCGCCGCATCACCCTCACGCTGCTCGAACGCCTCGACTGGAGCGTGCCCAATCCTGACGACGTACCGGAGTACTATGTGGCGTTGCTGAACTTCAGCATGGAGCACTTGATGATGTCCGACGAGCCCTACGGCGTGCGCTCGCTGTGCATGAAGCTGGCATACAAGCTGAGTCTCGCCTACCCCGAGCTGCTCGAGGAGCTGCGCCAGAGCCTGTTGCTGACAGAGCCCTCGGAGCTCGGTACCGGAGTGCGCCACACACGCAACAAGATACTCAAGAGCCTATGACCATCGAAGAACGCCTCTATGCCTTGCAGGATACGCGGTACCGCGACTTCCACAAGAGCCTTGTGCCCGGGATGCCCGACGGCTACATAATAGGCGTACGGATGCCCGACCTGAGGCGACTGGCCAAGGAGGTCGACAAGGATGAGTTACTCTCCACCCTGCCCCACCGCTACTATGAGGAGAACCAGCTGCACGCCATCGTGCTGAGCGGCATGAAAGACTATGACGAATGCCTGCGGCAGGTGGAGCGTTTCCTACCCTATGTGAACAATTGGGCGACCTGCGACGGCCTGCGGCCGCGCTGCTTCGCAAAGCACACCGAGGAGTTGCTGCCGCACGTCAGGCGTTGGCTGGCGGCGGAGCATGAATACACGGTGCGCTTCGGCATCGGAGTGCTGGAGGCTTTTTATCTTGATGATGCTTTCAGCCCAAAGCATCTGAAGTGGGTGGCTGCCGTCGACCGCGAGGAATACTACATACGCATGATGCAAGCTTGGTATTTCGCCACCGCGCTGGCCAAGCAATGGGAGGCCACGCTGCCCGTCGTCACCACGCTGCCCGACTGGTTGCGCCGCAAGGCCATACAGAAGGCCTGCGAGAGCTTCCGCGTCAGCGATGAGCACAAAAACACACTTAGAACATTAAAGTAGACACGATGAAACGATACAACTTCGACGAGATTATCGACCGCAAAGGGACCGACTGTTTCAAGTGGGACGCGCTACCAAGTATGTATGGACGCGACGACCTGACGCCCATGTGGGTGGCGGACATGGACTTTCGCTCGCCCGACTTTGTGATGGAGGCCATACGTCGCCGCTGCGACCACGAGGTGCTTGGCTATACCATGCCTTCGGAGGGGTATTGGAGAACAGTAACAGCATGGCTTGAAGGCCATTATAATATAAAGACCTCTAAAGAAAGCCTGCATTTCATCCCTGGCATCGTGGCGGGCATTGCATACGCCCTGCTCTGCTTAACACAGCCCAGCGACAAGGTGTTGGTGACCACACCTGTCTATCCGCCATTCCTCAACCTGCCCAAGGCGAGCGGACGGACACTGGTATGCAGTCCATTAAAGATAAACAACGGCCGGTTCGAGATAGACTTTGACGACTTCGAGCGCAAAGCCGAGAGCTGCAAAGTGTTTATCATGAGCAACCCACACAATCCAGCCGGCACGGTGTGGGGCACGGAGGTACTGCAAAAGATTGCCGACATCTGCGAGCGACACAATGTCCTCGTCATCAGCGATGAGATACATGCCGACCTCACCATCCCCGGGCATCACCATGTGAGTTACAGCACCGTCAGCGTGACCGCAGCAAAGCACAGCCTAACCTTTATGGCTCCAAGCAAGACCTTCAACATCGCCGGCCTTGGCAGTTCTGTATGCTATATCGCCGACGAGGCATTGAGAAAACGTTTCTTCGGCTGGCTCGACAGCCTGGGTGTGGCAGGTGGCAACATCTTTGCCTTCACCGCCGCCGAAGCCGCCTTCAAAGACGGCGAGGACTGGCTGCAGCAGATGCTCGACTATCTGAGCGGCAATGTGCAGGCCCTCGACGGCTTCTTGCGCGCGAGGATGCCCAAGGTCAAGGCCGTGCTGCCGGAGGCCTCCTACCTCGCATGGCTCGACTTCAGTGCCTACGAAATCCCACATAAGGAGTTGGCAGACCTCTTCATCAACGAGGCCAGAGTAGCCATGAACGACGGTACCACCTTCGCTCCACAAGGTCGCGGGCCTCAGCACGGTGGCGACAAATACCAATGCTGTTTCCGCCTCAACCTCGGCTGCCCACGTGCCATGCTACTCGACGCACTGGACAGGATAGCCGTTGCAATAAACAAATAAAAAAAGAGCGGCATCCTCCAGATGCCGCTCTATCTTTTTTTAGTCGGCGCAGCCGTAAGGTATCCTGTACCTCGGCGACGATTGTCCAAAGTTATGTATATAACCTACAGTGATTGACGGCAGGCCAAAGCCATAGATACTCCCTGACGGAACATGCCCTCCACCGATACGCGGAGCTGCCATGATATATTTCACGTCAACAAAAAGGTCGCCTTCACGACTGATGTAACGGCGGAAGAAAATGCCAAAGTCGGCAGCCATATCGAACTTCACCTTGTCATAGCGCCAGATAGTACCAGCACCGAGATAAGGCATTATACTCCAATGTGCGCCACGCTTGAAGTCAAGCGCATGGCTGAGGTTCATCATAACATCAGCATGAACCATGGTAAACGTGAAAGCATCTCCCGCTTCCTGACGCACTGTGTCATACACTTCATGTCCTGTCAAACCTGTAGCCTCAAAGCGGATGGTCCAAAAGTTACTGAAGTTACGGCCAAACATAATCTCCGGCGCAACACCTACCATAGCAAAACCGCCATGATGCTTGTTGGTGAAGAGGTCGAACGACGAATAGTTGGGGCCGAGACCTACGCCAACGAACCAGTCTTCGTCAGTGCCGCGCGACTCATACTCAGTGCGACGGTGGAACGGTGACTCAGTGAAATTGTGCGTGACACCTGCAGTGAGCGAATGCATATAAGTAGCATTTCCACCACCGTCATAATACGCTGGCAAGAAATAGCATTTATACTCCAAGAATGCATCCCATCCACCGCTGATACGCACAGGCACGTTGAAACCAAGCAGCCCATGCACTTCACGGTTACTGCCATACGAAATATCCTCATACTTATAAGCCGCGCGGATATAGACACCCAAGCCTATAATGGGATAGAAATTGACTCGCCAATGCTTTATGCGAGTGAATGTGGAATTAAAATCCCACAGAAACTCCATACTGGCAGAAGCGAAATTGTAATTCTCATCGGTCTTATTCTCTCGAGGTACCGATTGGAAGTCAAGGCCCACACGTCCAGCCAACGGACTCAATATCCATTTACCGACAGCTATACCGCCCGAAAAGCCTATAGGAACATTCTTGCTTTCATTCTGGTAGTAGCTTATACCGCCGCCCATAGTCATGAACATATTGACTCCAAAGTCAGTACCAATCTGAGCCTGGGCGCCGGCACAACCTAAGACCAGCATTACCGATATGATGATTTTCTTCATGTTGTCTGTATTATTATAGCCTTAATCGGTGCAATGGTTTACCGGCATACGGTAGCGCACCGTGGAATGCCCGAAGTTGTGGATGTAGCCGACGGTGAACGCCATGTAACCAACGCCAAAGATGCTACCGGACGGGCCGGAACCTCCAGCCACGCGCGGCGGCACCATCATATACTTTGCATCGAAGAACAGGTCGCCCGCATTGTCGATATAATAGCGGAACATCACACCGGCATCAGCACCGACGGTGAACACAGGCTTCTTGTAAGTCCAAACAGGACCGGCGCCAAGATAGGGCAATACACTCAATCTGGCGCCACGACTGAAGCTAAACAGGTGCGGTACATTGACCATAAAGTCAGCGTGCAGCATATTGAATGGATACCACCAACCCGGCTCCTCTGTTTTGACATTGTAGCGGTGACGCGCAAAATAGCCGGAGAGTTCAAAACGGATGGTCCAGACGTCGCTCCAGTTACGGCCGAACATCATGTCACCCGTAATGTTCCACAGTTTGGTCTTGGCGTTGCCAATGGTGAGGCCTTCGAACTCGAACGAGTTGAAGAGGGCACCGACACCGTAGCCCACAAACCAATCCTCGCTGGTGGTGCGAGCCTCGAATGCAGTCTTACGGCGGTACGGGTCGTCACCTTGGCGCCATATGAGGCCAAGGGTGGCCATGTGCATGTTGTTGGGACCATTCGAACCGTCGAAGCCCTGCGGTATAAAGAAGCATTTGTACTCCAAGCTGGCACTCCAATGGTCGGAAAGTCTCACAGGCAACTGCATACCAAGCATAGCCTGAAATTCATTATCCTGGTGATAACTCACGCCGTTGACGGTCACCTGGGGGCGCATCAGCAGACCCAGACCTATCATCGGGTAGACCGGAACCGGATACTGGAAGGTCTTGTTGTAGACATGGAAGAAGGTTGCGTTAAAGTCCCATTTGAACTCTGCACTTACGAATGAGAACAACGAGGTGTTGCTCGTACCTTTCTGGTAAGTGCTCGGCGCCATGGCACCTTCATAGGCCAGCTGGAATGCCAGAGGCTTCATCAGCCAACTGCCCAGTTCCACACCGAACGACGGCGCACCCATGGTCATGCCGCCAGCGGTCTTGTATGCGAAGCCACCGCCATTGATTGATGCATAGATAGAACCCGGCATCACCGCAGGCTGGGCTTTGGCACCCAGGAAGCAGCATGCGAGTAGCAGCGTCAATAGTATCTTCTTCATTTCACAACAGTTTATGTCACACGCCTGTCGGCGTTATTGTCTTAAGCTTTGGCACGCTCACCGAACTCCTTGGCGGAGACTTTCTCCACCTCAGGTTTCACCTGCTCCTTGAATAGCTTGGCCAGGTTGTCGGCATAGAGGCGGTCGACAATCTGACGGGTATTCTGTCGGTCGGCGGCAATGCTGCGGGCAGCCTGTTCAAGGCGCTCCTCAGTCTTCTCCTTGGTCTCGCCCTCAACCTTCTGGTCGTTGCGGCGCAGGATGTCCTTGATGTAATCAACTATCTGGTTGCTGGTGGGCTCAACGGGGCTGATTTCCTCGAGCTTTGCCTCGATGAGTTCCCACTTCAGCGAGGGGACGTACTTCTCGGCCCAGTCGGCCTCGATACTCTCCGGAGTCATGTCCTTCTCGCCGCGGCTGGCGAACCAACGTTTCAGGAAGTCTTCAGGCAGCGGAGCGGTGAACTGGTCGAGGAGAGCCTTGCGCACCTGGTTCACGAAGAGGTAGTCGCTCTGCTCGCCGTTGGCCTTCTCGATCTCTTTCTTCATGGCCTTGCCGAAAGCATCGGCATCCTTGATCTTCTGGCCGGGGAACACCTTCTCGAAGAGCTCGTCATTGATCTCGTGGGGTATGATGCGCGAAATGCCGCTGAGGGTCAGCTCCACATCGGCTTTGAACTTCTTGGCAGTGGCGTTGTCCATGTGCAGTGCGCGCTCGATGTCGGCCACGGGGAAGGCTTTGGCCATATTGAAGACAATCTTGTCCTCGGCTTTCTTGCCTTCGAACAGAGGCATCAGCTCCTCGTCCTTGAGGTTCATCAGGTTGAGGCTCACGAAGGTGCTCACTCCACCCTCTTTGGCAGCGCCTTTCTTGTCAAGCTCGACGACCTTGCCGTACATGATGTCGCCTTTGCCGACGGTCTCGGGGGTCTCGAACTTGCCGTAGCGGTTCACGCAGTTGTTAATCTCGGCCTCGACATCCTTTGCCGTGACCTTGATCTGGTTGTATTTAACATCCACCTTGCTCCAGTCAATGCTGAACTCGGGGGCGAGGGCGACGTCGAAGTAGAAAGTGAAGTCCTGCTGCTTGCCGAAGTCTATCTCACCGGTTTTCTCGTCGTTGCTCATAGGCATGCCGAGGATATGCAGTTTCTCATCGTCGATATACTTGAAGAGGCTCTCGTTGAGGGTGTTCTGCACAGCGTCGCCGACTATGGCGGCCTTGTACATGCGCTGTATCAAACCCATCGGGGCCATACCCTTGCGGAAACCGGGAACAGTGGCTTTCTTCTGGTAGTCTTTCAGCTGTTTTGTAACGTTCTCGTTGTAGTCTTTTTCCTCGATATCAACCTTGATACTGAGTTCCAAATCACTTAATTTCTCTCTTGTGATGTTCATCGTATTAGTTTATTTTATTGATTTTTAATTATTTCACTTTTCGGTACGTTCTGCAAAAATACACATTTTTATTGAATTGGCGTATATTTTTTTATATATTAACATATACGTGCGAAAGAGAGGTGCCGCAAGTAATGGTTTGACACGGCCAAACCCGGTACGTATCCAATCCGAATCCGCTCCGACTTTTGTACGACAGAAAACCGTTAAACAACCGGTGAACAGTCGGAGCGACTACGGAGCGGGTACGGAGGGGTTCCGTAGAAACGATGTCAGAAACCTACATCCAGTTGCTTCAACTGATAGAAGAGGCCTATCGGGTTACGGCCAAGGGAACTGTCGGCGGGATACCAGCGGTGGAGCTTGGTTCTACGGGCGGCGAAGATGCCGCGACCACCATCGATGTTGGTGTACAGCTCACGGCTTTGGTCAAGGTTGCCGGCATCGGAGATGTTGGACATATAGGCGCTGAGGTCTTCACTACAGGCGGTAAGGTAAAGGTCGACCTGCTTTAGATAGGTCTTGGTGCCGTGGTCGTCCTTCAGCTGCTCCTTTACGTTGGTGAGGAAGCTGGATGCCTGATAGTAGATTGTGTAGTGCTCGGCATTGTTGGTGGACGGCACCGACGGGGTACGCACGTCGATGTAGCGACGCTCACCATCCTCCATGTAATACAGACGCACGAATGGCTGGTAGAGGCGGGCGTTCTTGAGTGCGGGCCATTCCATCTGGCATGTGTTGCCAGCCGACCTGAATGCGAACATGCCGCTCCTGCGTGGGTAGGTGTTATAGGTGGGCTTGGTGAAGACGCTGTCCTCCGGATTGCGTACGATGAGCGATATGGGCTGCTTGGCGTGTGCTATAACCTGGCCGTCAGCGACACGGCGCACCTGTATATCGTAGGTGCTGTATTCGTCGAAGTGGCTTTTGCCAGGGATGTAGTACATGGGCTGGGCGGTGTTGGCGAAGTTGCCGTCATGGCGGTTGACCGTGGTGTCACGGAAGAGGTATTCTGCCACGGTTGCGCCGTTGCGTATCTTGAGGAGTTTCACCTCAATTGAGCCTACCGGGTAGTTTATGGAGTCGCTGACGGAGCTGTAGTCGTATATACTTCCATCGCCGAGGTAGCAGCGTTCAACACGTGCCCACGTGGTGTCATCGTCCTGGTCAAGCAGGCAATAAATCACGGGGATGTCCTTCCACGATGCATTGGGCGAGAATTCCACCTCGCAGGAGGTGAACAGAAACAGTATGAGCAGTATTGGTATTATTCTTTTCATTTGACTTCGGTAATGTTTTCCGATATTTCTATTTCATCCATCATCAGCCACGGCTTAAGGCCCTTGGCACGGTGCCAGGCTGGTATCTTGCCTATGGTGAGGGGCTCCACCTTTATGTAGCCCACCGCAGTGCGACCTACGGGGATGTGCAGTTCCACGAGTTGGTCGGCACTGTTTACCTGCGCGGCAGGGTCGAAAGGCAGTGTGTAATGCATGGTATCTTCCCATTGGTTGCCGTCGGCGGAGAAGGCAAGCATCACCTCGTTTGGCGCGAAAGCCCATACGGCGGGGCTGTGGGCGAAACGCAGCACAAGGTAGTCTATGTCAACGGTTTTTGCAAGTTCCACAGTGATGACAGGGGCCATGCCGGAGAAGCCAATCCAGCCACGCGAGAGGTCCTCGACCGTGCTGCGCTCACCGTCATAGAGTATGGTGTCGGTACCAACGTTATATGGGGTGTTTGCCTTGCGGGAGAAGGATGTGCGCACAATGTGGTCATAGTTGAACTTGCGCGTGGCGGTGAAAGAGGGTGGCATGTCCTTGACAAAAGCGCGGGCTTTCACCACAGTGGTGGCGGTGATAGTCAATGGAGCCGTATAGAGCGGCGAGGCCTCGGTAGGCTCGCTACCGTCGAGAGTATAACGTATGATTGTTTGTTTGTCCGCCTTGGTGGAGAGGGTCACGGTGAGTGGCTGCGAGAAGCGTGCGGCAGAAGCCGAGATAGTCGGAGGCTCAAGGATGCCGCTAACAACGGCCGGGCACTCGACCGCATAGCAGTCTTCCGGTTGGCGGTCGGCATTGTAGGGGCCAACACGCAGTCGCACATGGCGTGTTGGTCGCAGGGATTTGACACGCAAAGCGCCATCCTCGACGGAGAATGCGCAGAGGGTATCGACAAACTGGCAGAACAAGCCGTCGGCTCGGCCTACAGTACACCAGCGGATATCGCGACGGGATCCGCTGACAGTAGACACTGGCTTTTCATATACCCCCACAACGGCATTGCTGTTACGGAACAGCGTCTCGCGCCCGTCACCGAACCACCGCAGCGTGTCGGTATCAGCCAACGACGGCATCACAGTGAACACCGGCGTCAACGCTCCGCGCATTCGGTCGGTGGGTGCGATTTTGTAATCGGCAACAAGGTCACCGGTTCCATAAACGGTATATGACAGGCGCACGTCGCACATGGGAGTGCCGGTGGGCGATGTATACTGCAGCATAGCGTCGACACAGAGGGTGTGGCTGTCGGGCTGTCGGCGTGCAACGGCCAATGTATTGACGCGCCAGTCGTCATGGCCCTCGAAAGCCAGCACAGGTGCCGCAAGGGTACTGTCGGACAGCACAGCACTATCCACAACAGCACCTTTGGTGTCAAGTTGGCTGCGCTTTGCACTACGGGCCGGCAGAGAGAATACCACAGACCCGACGGCAAGGTCGGCGGGTGTACTGCCGAGCCACTCCAGTTTGCGATTGCGGCGACGGTTCACGTCGAAGCGTATGAAGAGTTCTTCGCCAGCCTGCAAGTCAAGCTCGGGGATACGCATGCTGACCTTGTCGCTCTCACCGCCACCCATAGCCACCGGCAAATCTCCGGCGACAACATTGGAGCGAAGGTTGGTATATATGGTATATTCAAGCGCATAGGCGCTGAATGATGTAAAATCGTTGTTGTTGTGCACAACGAACTCTGCTTCGTCGGGAGTCACCTTGGAAAGGCTCATCGAGAAGGGACTGTAGAGTTGCTTAAGTTCCGCGAGCATAACGCCACCGAGTGGCCACGAGGCCACGAAGCCGCCCTGCAACTGGCGCTGCGAGGATACTATACCCCACAGGTCGCCGAGGTCGGCAAAGTTGGTTGTGTTTACGGCAGGCATCATCAGGAACGGCCGTTCGCCGCTCTTGGAGAGAGCCTGGCGCATAATGTTAACCGACGGCAATGCCGGTGCAACAATATCGGTAACCTCCGAGAAGTCAGCCCCAGGAAAGAGTACCGGACGCTGTTTCTCAAGCGCCTTGAGGCGTCGGTAGGCTGCGGCCATGCAGACGCCGTTGTCGCGTGTGTCACCGAGACACCACGCTATAATGCTTGTATAGTTTTTGTATTTCCCGTAAAGGGTTTCCACACGCCGTTCAAAGAGTGGCGAATAGGACTGGTCGGTGGCCACAGCCTGATGCTGCGAGGATGCTGGCATGAGGTTGGCATCGGCCACCACATAAAGACCATAGCGGTCGCACAGCTCATAGAAGAAAGCATCCATCGGCGAGAAACGCGCAGTGCGCACCGCGTTGATGTTGTTGCGCTTCATGGCCATAACATCACGCCGCATCTGCTCTCGCGAAGCATAGCCCTCAGTATGCTCTATGCCATAGTTCACACCCTTTATGGTGACGGGCTTGCCGTTAACAAGCAGCTGACCATCCCTTATCTCAACACGGCGAAATCCCACACGTGCGCCAACGGTCTCTTCCTCCTCCATCTTCTCGTTGCGCAGACGCACAACAACGGTGTACAAAGAAGGGCTTTCCGCACTCCACGGCTCAACGTCAGGCCATGTCCGGCTGATGTCCACCTGCTCTTCGGTCCGCTTGTCAAAAATCACCCAGCGCCCCATACGGTCGAGCTGTCGCCCCTGGGGGTCCCACACCTCCACCTCAACATAATAACGCCCCTTATGACGGCTGTTAAAGACACTGGCGTCGACGGTAAGTGTACCGGATGCCGTGAGGGCATCATAGTCTGCCGTGAGACCAATGTCACTCACTCCGGGGTCGGTCTTAAATAATATGTACGGCTCACCGTTGAGGCCAACGGCAATGGCGGTGTCTTCAAGCAATGCTCCCTGCGGATGCTTGATGGCTTCTATGGCAAGCGTGTTAAACTTGCCGTACTTAAGGTATTTGTCGAGCAGAAACTCATTCCAGTTGCGCGAGTCGTCGGCATAACCGACCACTTTGTCGTTGATGTACACACGACAGGCGCGGCCACAGCGCACATTGAGAAAGACCATATAGTCTTTCCACACACGGTCCACCTCTATCTGTCGGGTATAGACAATCGAACTGTCTGTGCGTCGCTGCTTCCAGCTACCGGTGAGCTCCATATAGTATGGCGACTCACGGTAGGCTAGCTTCTCAACGGCACCATCGTCATCATAGGCGACCACGTTGCTCCGCGGCACTGCCACAGGCTGCGCCACGGACGCCAACGGCACGATGAGGAGCACCAGCAGCCACGCTACTACCCTGCGCATACCAGATATCGGTTAAAAATGAAGGCTCAAGCCGGCATCAATCATGTGCAGCGTGCGTACGTCGTTGAGTAGCGGCTTGTGCTTGTCGGTCATGAGCGACACATCGGCCATATTCAGCATCTTGTAGCCAACATGCAGACCTATGGCAAAACCACGGTCTATTGCAAAACGGCCACCCAACTGAGCACCGAAATACACGCCACCTTTCTCAATCTTCGTCGTCGCACTCGAGGCTCCCAGCGGCAAGGTGTAGCCAAGCTGCAACACAGCAAACGGCGTCAGTCTGGAGCGCATGAAATGGCTGCGGAGTTCAGCATAGATTGGCATCTGCGTGAACGCACCGGTGGGGTCCATCAGATAGGTGATACCGAGACCGACACCAGCCTCTTTACGGAACTGGAAGCCTCCGGAAATACCCAGGGCATAGCCAGACACAGTGTCAGCCACCGTAACAACATTAGACGAACTGGGGGTACGGTTGATGTTCATCACATACGAGCCGTCAACGACGACATAGACACCGCGCCACTTGTACTCAATATGCCGCTGGGCAGCTGCTGTGCCGCAGAGGCACAGCAGCGCTACAACAGCAAGGATTGTCTTTTTCATAATCGAATGTTATGCATTCATCTTCTTGAGGTCCGGGCTGACAATGAGGGTAGCCTCGGTGGCAGCCTGCACCTGCTCGACGGTGAACTCAGGGTTAATCTCCGTCAGCACAATGCCCTTGGGGGTAATCTCCATCACACCCATCTCGGTGATAATCATATTCACCTGACCCTTGGCGGTGAGCGGCAGCGTGCACTTCTTCAGAATCTTGGGGTTACCCTTGGCAGTATGTTCCATAGCCAGAATGACCTTCTTGGCACCCACCAGCAGATCCATAGCGCCACCCATACCGGGGGTCTTCTTGCCAGGGATCATCCAGTTGGCCAAGTCACCTTCCTCATCCACCTGCATGGCACCGAGGACACTGACGTCCACATGGCCGCCACGGATAATGCCGAAGGAGGTGGCGCTGTCGAAGGTCGAGGCACCGGGAACGTGGGTGATATATCCACCACCGGCGTTGATGAACCAGGGGTCTTCCTTACCCTCTTCAGGGGTGGGACCCATACCAATCATACCGTTCTCGCTCTGCAGGATGACGTGCACGCCTTCGGGCAGGAAGTTGGGAATCATGGTCGGCAGACCGATACCAAGGTTGACGACATCGCCGTCGTGCAGCTCCTGGGCCGCGCGCTTTGCGATAAAGGGTTTAATCTGTTCTTTTTCCATTGTTATAGTTATTTAGTTTGTTTACTTCCATCCTCTTGCCACCATCTCCTGGGCAATGTACGATGCCTCGTCGTCGGCATAGGTGTTGGGGCCGAAGCCGGCGTCGTAGCCAAGCTCCTTGGCCAGCTCGTGGCTGATACGCGGGCCGCCGCAGATAAGGATGACCTTGTCGCGCAAGCCCTCGGCTTCGAGCATCTCCACAAGTTCGGTGAGGTTCTTGATGTGCACATCCTTCTGTGTGACGGTCTGGCTGACGATGAGGGCGTCGGCGTGGAGTTCAATACCCTTGGCGATAAACTCCTCGTTTGGCACCTGGCTGCCGAGGTTATAGGCCTCGATCATGTCGTAGCGCTCCAGACCGTAGTGGCCGGCATAGCCCTTCATGTTCATGATGGCGTCGATACCCACGGTGTGGGCGTCGGTACCCGTCGAGGCACCCACGATGACAATCTTGCGGCCTATATGCTCACGAATATATTCGTCGCACTCGTGCATGTCCATGGTGGTGCTCTCCACCTTGGGCACGTGGATGCTGGTGTAATCCACCGTGTGGGTCAGCGAGCCGTAGCAGTTCATGAAGCAGAAGCCCTCGGTGAGTTCCTTCTGGTAGACCACCAGGGGGTTCTCGAAGCCCATCTTCTTGAGCAGCTGCTTGGCAGCCTCTTCGGCTTCAGCACC
>JAEEGF012068966.1_pt1 | contig 26933 bp, 28 predicted proteins | sample 9134171 | NCBI WGS metagenome assembly JAEEGF01 (sample SAMN16246542, study PRJNA631951) | gut metagenome | biome: gut microbiome; feature: rumen; material: AP-attached | host: Bos | place: Iran: Karaj | collected 2018-10 | reverse complement strand
TTCGCAATCAGATAATCACAACCTTTTTTGGCAATTTTTTCTTTAGCGTTTTGAATTAAGTTTTCTGATTCAGCGCAGAACCCGACAACGATTTGGTGAGTTTTTTTACCCGAAATTTCCTGTAAAATATCCGGATTTTTCACAAGTTCGAGTGTTAAAGTATCATTATCGCCTTTTTTGATTTTTTGGTTTGAAGTACTTTTTGCTCTGTAATCGGCAACGGCTGCCGCCATAATAACAATATCCGAATTCTCAAATTTGTCATTTACGGCATTTTGCATATCAACGGCAGATTTCACCTTTATCGTTTCAAAGGGAGCATCGGTTTCTTTTGTTGTAATCAGGGTAACATTTGCACCCATATCGTGTGCTGCTTTGGCAAGAGCAATCCCCATTTTGCCTGATGAATAATTTGAAATATAACGGACAGGATCGATTTCTTCTATGGTTCCGCCGGACGTTATTACAACGTTTTTCCCTTTTAATTTTTGAGAATAATTCAGGGCTTCAACGGTTGCGTTAAATATTTTATCTAATGAACAAAGCCGTCCTTTGCCCGTATATCCGCAAGCCAGAAATCCGCTTTCGGGCTCTAAAATTTCCATTCCTCTTGCCTGCAAGGTTTTCAGATTTTCCTTTACTCCCTCGTTGTTCCACATATTTGTGTTCATCGCAGGGGCAAGAATAATTTTTTTTGAAAAAGCGCAGGCAACGGAGGTCAAAAGATTATCGGCAATTCCGTTTGCGATTTTGCCTATTGTATTTGCCGTTGCGGGTGCAATCACAAATACATCAGATTCGTCTGCAAACGAAATATGCTCCGGCTTCCACTCCTTTGGCGCAAATTCATCAATATAAACCTCGTTTTGTGAAAGGTTTTGGAGGGTTAATTTTGTGACGAAATTCAGAGCATTCGGAGTTGCAATAACTTTTACTTCTGCTCCTGATTTTTTGAACATTCTGATAAGTTCGCAGATCTTGTAAGCCGCAATTCCGCCGGTTATACCTATTAAAATGTGTTTGTTGTCAAGAGTCATTTTTATTTTGAAATTTCCTTTTCCGCAATTTTTTCAATTTCTTCAACTGCACGTTCCACGTTGTCATTTATTACGGTGTAGTCATATTTTTGGGAACGTTCAAGTTCAACTTTCACCTGGGCAAGACGTTTTTGGATAGTCGCTTCATCTTCTGTATGACGTCCTCTGAGTCGGTTTTCAAGCTCTTTTATGCTTGGCGGAGCAATGAAAATCAAAATGGCTTCCGGCATTTTTTCTTTTACCTGAAGCGCGCCCTGGGTTTCTATTTCAAGCATTATATTGTAACCTTGCTCAAATTTTTCTTTTATATATTTTTTCTTTGTACCGTAATAGTTTCCCGCAAATTGTGCGTGTTCTAAAAATTTATCCTCTTCTATATTTCTTTTAAATTCTTCCTGTGTGAGAAAGAAATAATTAACGCCGTTAATCTCGCCTTGTCTGGGCGCTCTTGTGGTACAGGAAACGGATAAAACAAAATCTTTTCCGTTGCGTTTCATAAATTCATTTATTATAGTGCCTTTTCCGACACCTGAACAACCGGATATTACAAATAATTTTTTATTCATGTCGCAATTATACAATAAAAAAAAGAAAATTTCCCGACGAGTTTTCTTCCCCAAAACTTAATTTTACTTAATATAAATTCAAAGTAAAGGCAAAAAAATATATTCACATGATTTAATGTGAATGTAGTGTGGTAAAGGTAGCAAATAATGATAACACCGTCAATCAGTCCTATAAAGCCTTTAAGTAATTATTATCATGCGAAAAAGCAACAGGTCTCTGATAATATAAATTTTTGAGCTGCTCAGCAAGGGCAGGCTCCGGTTTTGGCTGACAAAAACCTTACCCACACAAGTTGGTTTTATATAAACGACGTTCACGGGAAGATGACGAAGATGGAGCGAATTTACACTATGGCACAGGAGTTTGATGCTACCTCGCCAACACAACGCTGGAATTTTTTCCAAAACACTACAGATGATAAAATTGAGAAGTTTAAAGTTTCTTCCGGTGACATTTTTATAGGTGCAAATCGTAATAATAACAAGGTTGCATCACAATTCCTCAATTGGAGCGGATTTGTTGCTTCGGCTTTAGGAAATCATGAAATGGATGTGACAGAGCCGGGCGATTTGTCGGAATTGATAAATAACAGCGGCTGCAAAATGCTCGCTCTCAACGTTGATGTAAAACCTGAATCTCCCTTAAACGGCAGATTCCAGAAATCAATTGTTGTTGAAAAAGGTGGTGAAAAATACGGTATTATGGGTATTGCACCTTCTGATATGTTTATGCGTGTAAAAATGAATAATTCACTGAGTGATATAAGCGTTGAAAGCATTGAAGATACAATAAAATCTATACAACGTGAAATTAATAACCTAAAAGCCCAGGGAATAAACAAAATTATTCTGCTTTCTCACAGCGGAAAAGCTAATGATAAACGTATAGCACACGAAACCGATGGTATTGATTTAATTTTTGGCGGTCACACTCACGAATTAATGAAAGGTATAGAAGACGGTGTAAACCTTTTATATTCAAAATCAGGTGAACCGATTGTCGTTACCCAGGCAGGTAAAAACGGCGAATATGTCGGTGTTCTGAATGTCGATTTTAATAAAGACGGAGTTGTTGTAAAAGCACAAAATAATATAATTCCGACTGCAATGTATAACAGGCCTTTACCGGTTAAAGATTCTGTTGAAAAAATTATTGGTAAGCCGGAAATTGTCGGGCATGTAAATACTGCGGTTCCGATGCCAAAGAATATTCTGATTGAAGATAACCCGCACGGTGATTTGATTGCCGATGCGATGAGAATTGAAATGGATGCCGATATTGCACTTCTTAATACCGCAAATATCAGAGGATGTTTCACTCCCGGTGCCGATGTAGATTCAAGATTGCTTGGTGATATCTCCCCGTTTGAAGATAAGATGATGCTTTTGAGCTTGTCCGAAAAACAAATTGTAGATGCAATAAAATTCGGACTTGAGACATCCTTTAACCACAAAGCTCATAAGCCGGGCATATTGCTTGTTTCCGGCATGAGATACAAAGCTAATACTAGAGGGGAATTGCTGAGTATTGAATATGTAGACAGAAACAATGTTTCTCATCCTATAGATGTTAAAAATCCAAGTCCTGACAAAAAATACACAGTTGCGACGGATGACTTTATAGCAACCGGCGGGGATAATTATTTCCCTGTAAACTCAAATCCCGATTTTGTTTTGAAAACATTAGATTATGACAAGAACAAAATGGCTTGTGATTACATTAAGAAACTTCCGCAGCCGTTTGATGTCAAGTATGACGGCAGACTTGAGATAGTTCAGGCATAGAATTTTTATATTATTTTTGTTTAATATAAAATTTGATTATGGAAAATTTGTCACGGGAAAAAATAATTGAGATTTTAAAAGATGAGAGTCAAAACGATTGGCTTTTCTCGTTTGCTGACGAAGTCAGAAAAAAATACGCGGGTGATGAGGTTCACTTGAGAGGTCTGATAGAATTTTCAAATATCTGTAAAAGGACTTGTAAATATTGCGGGCTTCGTTGCGAAAACAAAAATCTTGAAAGGTACAGAATTTCGCCCGAGGATATAATTTTATATGCAAAAAAAGCCGTAGAAATGGGTTATAAAACGGTCGTTTTACAGTCTGGTGAAGATGAATTTTATTCACGTGATGTTATGTGCAAAATAATTGAGCAAATTAAAAAGTTTGATGTGGCAATAACTTTGGGTATCGGCGAAAAATCTTTTGAAGATTATAAAGCATACAAAGATGCCGGCGCAGACAGATTTTTGCTGAGAATTGAAACAACTGATCGAAACCTATACGAAAAAATGCATCCAAATATGAGTTTTGACAATCGTTTAAGATGTCTGAAGGATTTAAAAACTCTTGGGTATGAAGTCGGCACGGGCTGTCTTGTCGGGCTTCCCGGTCAAACAGTTGAATCTTTGGCTGATGATATTTTGTTCTTTAAAGAAATTGATGCCGATATGATAGGAATAGGCCCGTTTATTTCTCATCCCCAAACTCCTCTAAAAGATAGTGATAACGGCAGTTTTATTTTAGCATTAAAGGTTATGGCGCTTATCAGAATTTTATTAAAAGATATAAATATCCCCGCAACGACGGCTATGGAAACTCTAAATCCGAACGGCAGAATTATTGCTCTCCAAAGCGGAGCAAATGTTGTAATGCCCAATGTTACAACGACCGAATATCGTGCAAAATATGAAATTTATCCCGGTAAAATCTGTATAAATGAAGATCCGTCGCAGTGCCGCGGGTGTATTGAAGCGAAAATAAAGGCAATCGGGCGGACAATTTCAACAGATAAAGGTTTTCATAAAAAATCTCAGGATTAAAAAGATACAAAACTTAAACCACCCCTTGCAAATAAAACATATTTATAATAAGATTTTGCTACGACGTGCGTCGGTGTACTTTGTGTGGAAAAGTAAAAAAGCACCGATTAAGGAATTACACATTAAAAGTAGTTTTTAGAAATATAAAGGAAAGCAAAATGAATAACCCGATTATTGATGAATTAGAAAAGGAATATCTTGGCAAAGAATTACCTGAACTTAATGCAGGTGATACTGTTAAGGTTTTCGTTAAAATCGTTGAAGGTAATAAAGAAAGAATCCAGGCTTTTGAAGGTACAATCATCAAGATGCACGGTTCAGGTCTGAATAAAACAATTACCGTTAGAAAAGTATTCCAAGGTGTTGGTGTAGAAAGAGTATTCTTAATCAACTCACCAAGAATTGATAAAATTAACGTTCTTAGACGTGGTGACGTTAAACGTGCCAAATTATACTACTTGAGAGAACGTTCAGGTAAGGCAACTCGTATTAAGGAAAAAATTGAAAAAAGATAAGACTCATATTCACTGGTATCCGGGGCATATTGCCAAAGCTGAAAAAAAGCTGAAGGAACAGCTTTCATTAGTGGATGCCGTGATTGAAGTTCTTGATGCGAGACTACCAATCTCAAGTTGTTATGATAATATTACGGGGCTTTTAGGTCAAAAGCCTCGTTTAATTTTGCTCAATAAATCTGATTTGGTAAATTCAAATGAGTTAAAGCCGTTTATTGAAAAATTGGCTGAAATGACGTGATATCCTGTTATTCCGACTGATGCAAAAAATTCAAAAGATTTAAATAATATCGTTAATAAAGCAGTTGAATTGTCTGAACCTCGTATTCAGGCAATGATGGCAAAAGGACTGCTGCGCAGACCGGCAAGAGTTATGGTTGTCGGGCTTCCTAATGTAGGAAAATCAAGTATAATAAATAAACTTACACGTTCATCAAAAACAAAAATCGGTGCAAAAGCAGGTGTAACACGTCAGCAGCAGTGGGTGAGAATTAATCCGAGACTTGAACTTTTAGATACCCCGGGCATTATCCCGATGAAGCAGGAGGATCAGGAACGTGCCAAAAAACTTGCGTTTGTTAATTCTGTATCCGAAAACGCTTATTCTAACGAGATTGTGGCACAGGAGCTTTTGGATATTTTAACAGATGAACAGGCAAAAACCTTTAGAGAGTTTTATAAATTGCCTGAGGATAAAGAATTAAATATTGATAATATTTCTCTTGAACGTAATTGGCTCTTAACCGGCGGAAGCACCGACAGAGAAAGAACATCTGTTTACATCCTGAGAGATTTTCGCGAAGGCAAAATCGGCAAATTTATTCTGGACAAATTAGAGGGGTAAATAGTTACCCCTTCCAAATAAAAATGCCGGTTGCACACGCTTGCCGGCTATATTTGTTCTCTCTTATTCTTCTTATGATGAGTATTTTACTTTACTGCGGATAGGTTCGCTTTTATCCCAGCGTCTGAATTTACCATGTTCGCATTTGCATACGCCAGGGTACGACGCTTTTTAGCTCCTCTTAATATTAACTCAACACTTTCGCATCTGTTATTAGAAGGTGTTGTGATTCTTTTCAGCATATATTTAACTCCGTAGATTACTTGTTACATAATCTATATCGGCATGATGCAGTTTAAACTTTAATTTTATTCGCTATTTATTAACAAATATTAATATTTACTTTATCGACAATATTGAAGATAGAGAGTAGAATAGATTTATGGATACTGATTTTAATTATCTGGGAACTGCCAATATAGAAGCAAAATTGCATAAGGATTTGCTGGCACATGAGGATAAGGTCGTCAGAACTCTTATAATCATTGCCTTTATTCTTATGTATATTTTTCGTGGGGCAATAGGTTACTGGCTGAAATTCGGGGTCGCAATTCCAAATTCTATGGATTTTACTCCTATTCCTATTCAATCTGAACCTATACAAACCGATTACAGTGAAACCGAAAAGCTGCAAAAAACTTTTGTTTATACCTCACTGATAAACTCTAATCAGATAACAATGATACCTCAGGCCCATTATGTTTTGTCCGGTTTGGTTATTGCATATAATCGTGATTTCCTTTTTAAAAGTGAGTTTTTTGACAGTGTAGCGCTTTATGATTTAGGGGCATCATGGGGGAATATGGCGAACAAAGATTTGTTCGGGAGATACGTTCGGGTCTACAGTGATAAAGTTGAACTTACCGGTGCAAGACGTTTAAATTGGCGTTTTCGTTCCGATATACCGGTGCCTATCACATATGCAACTTCGCATATTTCCCATTCCCATATAATCCCGGCAAACAGGAATATTATGGCTGGTTTTCTGACAATCAAACTCTGGGATAATGTACAGGTAGAGGGTGAATTAGTTGATATGAAATACAAATCAGTTAAAAAACAAAATCGCTTCTATGATTATCACACAAGTCTTTCGAGAAATGATGTTGATGAATCCAGTCGTGGCAGCGGGGCTTGCGAATCTATTTACGTTACAAAATTGAGAGTCGGAAACAGAGTTTATGAATAATTAAAACAAAGACAGTTGTTTTTCAAAGTGCTTTTTTAAAAACGATGGCCTGTGATATTTAGTCAAACCGTACGTGTCTATTGCACTCAGATGTTCTTTTGTAAGATATCCGGCATTATTTTCCCAGTGATATTGCGGATATTCAAGAGCAAGCTCTTTCATATATCTGTCACGGGTTACTTTTGCCAGAATGCTTGCCGCTGCAATCGATGCGGATTTACCGTCACCTTTTATTATGAATTTTTGGGGGTATGTATAGTTTCTGATGTTCTTGTTCCCATCAACAAGAGTTATAAAATCTTTTGGTTGTACCTTTTTTATCACATCCTCACAGGCAAGTTTCATTGCTTTCAGTGATGAATTAAGTATGTTAAATTTTTCAATTTCATCTACCCCGATACTGATTATTGAATTTACCGAATTGTTCAGGATGATGTCATAAAGCATATCTCTTGTGTTTGAGGAAAGTTTTTTGGAGTCGTTCAGCTTTTCAAGATCCTTCATCAACCCTTTTGTAACTTCAGGAAAGTATACCGCCGCAGCAAAAACGCCGCCTGCTGCAGGTCCTCTGCCGGCCTCGTCTGTCCCTATCACAACTCCGTATTTTTTATCAAACTTAAATAATTCACTCACCTGCTAATTTTATCATAAAAATTCCGCTGAAGCCAGCGGAATTTAAGCGAGTAGGTTTATTTAAGATTAGTGGATAGATTATGTCTACATTTGATAAACGAAAGGGCATGAAAAAATGTTCATTTTTTGTTTCACACCTTGTGCCCCTCGCAATATGCACAGCAGACAGGGTCACACGATTTTTGTCATTCTGAACTTGATTCAGAATCTTCAAAAATCGGTTCCCTTTGTCAACGCCACCGCTCACACTTGCAACGAAAACTCAACATTTCCGTTGACGCGTGTTCGGCTCTCACTTCGTTCGTGGCTCTGCTCGGAGCGCAAAAAAAAAGTTGCCAGATTATGGCAACATTAAATAAACACGAGGATATTAAGAGAGAGAGTATAAAAAACTTTTGTTATATCCTATGATTCAATTTTCATTTTTCCCGAAATACTTTTTGTATTCCCCTTACCTTTATATAAAGTATTTTTTTACACAAGAATTGCGTTAATAAATGAAATGTTGTTAACAATTCTTAAAGCAAGCTATAGCTTGCATATCGGGTATATACGGTGTATATATTAATGTCGTAAATCTTAGATTTTTACTTAATATTTTCTTGAAGATTTTGCATGTAAAATGTAAAATTAAACCAAATATATTAATAAGTGTAAACATATTTCGTAAAGGTAACAAATTTTTAATTTACGGTTGTTCATGCTTTTAACAATAGAACCCAAAGGAGAAAAATATGAAAGTAGCACCCTTAAATCCTGTTAAAATGGCAGTAGATAGATTTAATATCGTTGGAAAATTGGATGATTATGCCTCGGAAATGATTAGAGAATTGGCTCCGAGTATATATAAATTAACAGATTATAATCCAATAACAATTGCGCAAAAAGGTGATTTGCTTATGGTAAATTCAGGAGTAAAAACCTCCGTTTTAAATCTAAAGCAAATGGAAAGCCACAATGACATAATGAAAATGATTACAAAAAATGTTCATGAAAATGCAAGATATAACGATACAGGGAGAAAAATTGAATATATAATATAAGATTTTAGATATAAAAAAGACCTTGCTTTTGGCAAGGTCTTTTTTGTATGAATTTTAATTACTTATTCATTGCCTGAGAAACAGCAACGGCACATGCAACAGTTGCACCTACCATCGGGTTGTTACCCATACCGATAACGCCCATCATTTCAACGTGAGCAGGAACAGATGAAGATCCTGCAAATTGAGCATCACCGTGCATTCTTCCCATAGTATCAGTCATACCGTAGGAAGCAGGGCCTGCTGCAACGTTATCAGGGTGAAGTGTACGTCCTGTACCACCGCCTGATGCTACAGAGAAGTATTTTCTGCCATTTTCGATAGCCCATTTTTTATATGTACCTGCAACAGGGTGTTGGAATCTTGTCGGGTTAGTTGAGTTACCTGTGATAGAAACGTCAACACCTTCTTTTATCATAATTGCAACACCTTCTGATACGTCGTCAGCACCGTAGCATTTAACTTTTGCTCTTTCTCCGTCAGAGAACGGTGTTTCTTTAACGACTTTTAATTCGCCGGTTTTGTAGTTGTAATCTGTTTCAACATATGTAAAACCGTTGATTCTTGAAATTACATAAGCAGCATCTTTACCAAGACCGTTCAAGATTACTCTCAAAGGTTCTTTTCTGACTTTATCTGCGTTTCTTGCAATACCGATAGCGCCTTCAGCAGCTGCGAAAGATTCGTGGCCTGCCAGGAAGCAGAAACATTTTGTTTCTTCTCTTAAAAGCATTGCACCCAAGTTACCATGACCGATACCAACTTGTCTTCTGTCACCAACAGATCCCGGTACGGCGAATGCCTGCAAGCCCAAACCGATAGCTTCTGCAGCATCGGCAGCATTTGTAATTCCTTTTTTAATTGCAATAGCACAACCCAATGTATATGCCCATGAAGCATTATCAAATGCGATTGGCTGAATGCCTTTTACAATGGCATCTACATCAATGCCTTTTGACAGACATAATTCGCGAGCTTCTTCAAGATTTTTGAAGCCGTATTCAGGCAAAACTTTTTTCAAAGTAGCTTCACGTCTGTCTTGTCCTTCAAATTTTACTGTCATTTTTATTTCCTTTACTGTTTAAATTATCTTATCCTGAATGGACCCTGACTCAAGTTCAGGGTGACAAATACATTTACCCCTATTCTTCTCTCGGGTCAATATATTTAACTGCATCGGCAAATCTGCCGTAGGTGCCTATATTCTTATCAAATGCTTCCTGTGGATTTGTACCTTTTTTGATAGCATCCATGAATTTGCCCATATTGATAAATTGATATCCGATAACTTCATTATTTTTGTCCAAACCGAGTTTCAAGATATAACCTTCGGTTAATTGAAGATATCTTACACCTTTTTGTGCAGTTGAGTGGATTGTACCACACATAGAGCAAAGTCCTTTACCCAAATCTTCCAATCCTGCACCTACCGGCAAGCCGTTTTCAGAGAATGCTGATTGAGTTCTTCCGTAAACGATTTGGAGGAACAATTCTCTCATTGCAACGTTAATAGCGTCACAAACGAGGTCTGTATTCAATGCTTCCAGCAAGGTTTTCCCAGGAAGAATTTCGCCTGCCATAGCAGCTGAATGAGTCATGCCTGAACAGCCGATAGTTTCAACCAGGGCTTCTTGTATAATGCCATTCTTAACGTTTAAGGTTAATTTACATGTACCTTGTTGAGGTGCACAGCATCCGCAGCCATGAGTAAGACCTGAAATGTCTTTGATTTCTTTACATTTTGTCCACTCACCCTCTTGCGGAATTGGAGCCGGTGAACCTTTTACCCCGCGTCTTACGGGACATTTTTCTTGTATTTCTTGAGTAACTTGTATATTAGTCATCTTTTACTCCCTTCACCTTATATACTCTTAAATTTTACATTGCTCAAAATTTCTCGTCAAGATTGGCGTTTTCGTGGTAAAATTCAGGTATGAAGCTATGCGTTTTTCAAGGGTCATTTAATCCTGTCCATAATGCTCATTTGAGGGTTGCCGATTTTGTACGCAAAAACTACGATTGTGACAAACTGTTGTTTATTCCGGCTTTTTGCCCTCCTCATAAAGAATTAGGTTTGGCAGAAGCCAGATTTGAAATGGTAAAACTTGCCATAAAAAATCATCCTGAATATGAAATATCGGATATTGAATACAAAAGAGGCGGGAAATCGTATACGTATCTGACAATTAAAGAATTATACGAAACCTTTGAAGTAGAATCACCGATAAATTTTATAATAGGAACTGATGCCTTTGAAAAAATTGAGAGCTGGTACGAAGCAGGTGAACTTAAAAAGCTTGTTAAATTTTTGGTATTTATAAGAGAAGACAATTTTGATATTTCGCGTTATGATTATTTAAAAGACAAAGGTTACAATTTTGAATTTCAAAATTTGCCGTACAAAGATATTTCCTCAACAGAATTGAGAAATAAAGTAAAATCAGGCGCTGATATTAGTGAGTACGTACCTGAAGAAGTAAAGGAGTACATAGAAAAGCATGGATTATACAAATCTTAGTGTAGAAAGTATATTAGATTGGTTAAAGAACAATCTTAGTGAGAAACGGTATCAGCATTCGCTGGGAACGGCCGAATGTGCAAGAAATCTTGCCATAACATATGGTCTTAATGAGGAAAAGGCGTACGTTGCAGGGCTTTTACATGATTGTGCAAAGTGCTTTCCGAATGAAAAACTTTTATCCATTATCGAAAGACACATTGATGTTGATGAAAATGAAAAAATGAATTACAAAACTCTCCATGCTCCGGTAAGTGCATATGTTGCGGAAAAAACTTTCGGGGTAAAAGATGAAGAAATTCTGTCTTCAATCAGGTGGCATACCTTGGGAAAAGTAAATATGACAGAGTTTGAAAAAATAATTTTTATTGCGGATAAAATTGAGGAACGCACCAGAGAAAACTGGTATGCACAGCCAATAAGAGCATTATTACGAGAATCTAACGGGCTTGATAAGTCAATTTTGCAATGTTACAGACAAACCATTAAAAGTCTTGTGGACAGAGACCTGAAGATTTGTCCGCTCACCATTGATATTTATAACCATTACGAAGATATGGTAGGTACCAAATAAATTTAGCCCTGAAAGATTCCGCAGCTAAGGTAGTGATCTCCGCAGTCAGGGATGATAGTAACTATATTTTTACCCTTATTCTCAGGCCTTTTTGAAAGTTCAATCGCCGCCCAAATGTTTGCGGCACCTGAAATTCCTGATAAAATACCTTCAGTCGAGGGGAGTTTTTTTGTCATTTCGATGGCATTTTCATTTTTTACCGGTATAATTTCATCAATCAGTTCTGCGGCAAAGTTTTTGGGAACGAAGTTTGCACCGATTCCCTGAATTTTATGAGGGCCTGCCTGACCGCCTGCCAAAACCTGAGATGAAAACGGCTCAACGGCAACGGCTTTAATGCCCGGATTTTTAGCTTTCAAAGTTTTTGCACAACCCGAAATTGTTCCGCCTGTTCCTGCTCCGGCTACAATGATATCAATTTTGCCATCTGTATCTTTCCAAATTTCTTCGGCTGTTGTCAGCTCGTGTGCTTTTGGATTTGACGGATTGTCAAACTGTGAAGGTATAAAAGAATTTGGATACTGTTGGTGAAGTTCATGTGCTTTTTTAACGGCACCCTGCATACCTTCTGCCGCCGGTGTCAAAACAAGCTCTGCTCCGTACGCACTTAATAGCATTCTGCGTTCAACACTCATAGATTCAGGCATGGTCAGAATGATTTTATAACCTTTTATTGCACAAATCATAGCAAGGCCAATTCCTGTGTTACCGCTGGTTGGTTCAATTATGAGAGTATCTTTGTTGATTTTGCCATCATGCTCTGCATCAACAATCATCTGGAGGGCAGCCCTGTCTTTAACGGAATTTGCCGGATTAAAGTATTCAAGTTTTGCAAAAATATTTCCCTCTCCGGTATTTAGTTTGTTTATTTTTACCATTGGAGTGTTGCCGACAAGTTCAGTTAAATTATTTGCTATTTTCATTATAAAACCCCCGTAGTTTTATGATATTTTGTTTAAAAAATTAAGTCAATACCAAAAACGAAGGTGCGTTTTTATTAAGCAATTTAAATATAATGACAAAATATAGTGTTTTCATGGTACAATATCTTGCATAGAAGAGAGGGTAAAAGATGAACTTAATTGAGATTAAGAATAATTTGGCAAAATTGTCGTTTACGGAAGAGGAAAAACCCGTATTAGGAAAGTTTATTGTCTTCGTAAGTCCTGATAAATCTTACGTTGCTCAGATTGTTAATCTGAAAACCGATGCTGCAAATAATTTTGTAATAGCAAGGTTACTATTTACTTTCAACTCAGACGGCATTGTTGAAAATTACGATGGCTCTGTTCCGAGCATGAAATCAGAAGTCGGTAACCTTCCGCCTTCTGAATTGTTGAACCTTTTACCTATGGAAACACCAATAAGAATTGGTAATTTGGCGCAATCTGCTGATATGCTGTCTGTGGATGTTTCTGTTTTTGAGCATAACCTGACTGTTTTTACGGAAAGAGATGCTAACAAAAAAGTATTTATTTCAAATTGTATAAGACAACTTTTCCAGATGAAGGAAAGAAGTGTAATAATTGATAATTGCAACCTGTTTGAAGATTACCCGAAAATCAGAATAGGTGTTGATTACAAGCTTCCTTTAAATTCAAAAATGATAGACTACATCTTTGAAAATGAATTAACCGAAGTGAATGTTGAAACAAAAGCTGTAATTCAGGATATATTTTATGCCGTTCAGCAGTACGTTGAAACTCTGGATTTCAAATTTATTCCGATTGATAATTTTGTGGACGTTGTAACCAACCAGTATAAAGAATCACAAATGCCGGAATTGGCTTTGTTAAAGAATAAATTATTAAAATATCGTGATGCAAACCTTCTTGCAAATACAAAAGAAGAAGTGCTTGGTCTGGTAAACAAACTCAAAGAAAAGAATTGCTGTATTGTTGATATCAAGAATCTTACAGAATCCTTGCAAAATGAGGTTATCTCGCTCGTTCATTCAACACTTGAAACCTTTGATCAGTATGTATATTTATTTGCTCCGCTTACTGACGGGAATTCTGATAAGAAATTATTAAGACAATTCATCAACAATAATCACGTGTTTACAACTGTTCTCACAAGCAGCAGATACAGATATGCAAACGAACTGAAACAGCATGCGCAAAACATAATTTTGTTTGAGACTGAGGGTGAAGATAACGATTTTGCCGCATATAGCACCTTCTTAAATAAATTAAGTCCGGAAGAATGTATAGTTTTCGGTAAATTGACTCAAAATATACCGTTTATTGTGGAAATGAATTTGGTTGAAACAGATTTAACGCAGGATGATGTATTAGGTGACCGATACCAGTTTATTCCGGCAAATGAAGATTTGCAGCTTGTAAAAATAGATGATTTCGGGAACCAGATTCCTATAAAACTCAATCACAGCGCGATTACTCATGGGGCGGATTCGACAATAGAAGAAAAACAGTCTGCCGGCATGCAAATAGGTACTTCGGTTGAAAGTGAATCTGTTGAAATCCCGGCTGATGAGCCGATAATAAACGAACCGGAGGCAGAAAGTTATGTTGAAGAAAATGATAATCCTTCAATAATTGAACCCAGAGCAAATATTCTTGAAGATGATACCCCGGAAGAAGAGTATGAGGACGATAACCCTTTTGCGCAGTCTAATCTGGACGAATCGGCGAGTGCAGAATTAGAAGTTCAGGAAATGCCGGAGGTTTCAGAGGAAGAATCCTTAACAGACGAAGATCTGGATATGATTGAGACTACACAACAACTTGAGCCGCAAGAGGTTGAGGATGTACCGGAAGAATATGAAGATGAAGAAACTCCGATTGTTCCCATATATCCTGCAGAGGATGAATCAGAGGTTGAGCCCGATGTAGATTTTGATTTTGCACAGGGTGATACTGTTGAACACAAAAAGTACGGCCGTGGTGTAATTGAAAAAATTATCAAGTACGGTAATAAAACACTTTGTTCAATAACCTTTGAAAACAATATCGGCAGACGTCTTTTAGATCCGACAATAACAGATATTGTGAAGGTTTAGACTATAAAACAATTTGGAAAGGACAGGTTTTTAAAACTTGTCCTTTTTAATATACATTTATCCGTTGACTTTTTTATTTGCGTCATTAAGAAGTGAGTATGGTGGCGTTTAATATGTTAAATTACTATGAAATTTTAGAGGTAGAAGTTGACAGTACAACAGCTGAAATAAAAGCTGCGTACAGAAAACTTGCAAGAAAATATCACCCGGATATAAATAAAGAGGCCGGTGCTATTGATAAATTTAAAATGATTACTTTAGCATATGAGACTCTTTCCAATGAACAGGAAAGAGAAAAATATAATATTTTAAAAGGTATTTTCAAAAAAACATATAATGAAAAAACAACAACATCGGGTGCAAAAGCAAGTGAAGAATACCAAAATACTGCATCGGCTCATAAAGAATCAGTAAATGATGATAAAAAAACATATACACAAGAGCCAAAAAAAGAAGCAGCAAGCAAAAAACAAGAAGTCAAAAAACGTGAGTTTAACCTTTTAAAAACAATTAAATATTATATTGCGAAATTTAAGAAAAATAAGAAGGCAAAAGATAATAAGAAACCCCAAAAAGGTCAAAACATCACAACCGAAGTAACTATTACCCCTGAAGAAGTAATAACGGGCAGCAAGAGGGTTATTAATGTTTTAACAACTCAAACCTGTTCGGTTTGTCATGGACATCGTTTTATAAATGGCGGTAAATGTCCGGAATGCAACGGCAGCGGTGAGGTTTCAAAACGTAAAAAAATAACCGTTACAATTCCGAAAGGAATAAAAGACGGTGCTAAATTACGTTTGAAAAATGAAGGCGGAGCCGGCAAAAACGGTGCGTCAAACGGAGATTTGTTTATTGTAGTGAAGGTTGAGGCACCTACAAAAATCCAGTTTGACAAACAGAATATTTATTATAATGTCCCAATAACCCCGTTTGCAGCAGCGTTGGGTGAAGAAATCAAAGTGCCGACTTTTGACGGAACAATTAAACTTAAATTACCCAAAAATACAACATCGGGTCAAAAATTCAGACTTGCCGGCCAGGGAATTAAAAAAGGCGGCAGGGTTGGTGACTTAATTATTACGGTAAGTATTGAAATTTCTCATGATTTATCGGATGATGAAATTGAACTTTATGAAAAGCTCAAAAATTTGTCAAAAGATGATGTGAGAAAAAACTTTATCAATGAAAACTAAAATTAACGAAATATTTTCATCAATTCAGGGCGAAGGTGCGTATGTAGGTTATAAACAGTTGTTTATAAGGTTTTGCGGCTGTAATCTGAATTGCGAATATTGTGACACTGAATTTAATCAGGGTGTTGAATATACTCCTGTTGAATTGTTTGAAAAAATCACATCGGAATATGATTTGAGTACGTTTCATTCAATATCATTAACCGGCGGCGAGCCGTTGGTGAGCGCCGATTTTCTGGCTGAATTTTTGCATAAAATCAATCACATAACGAAAATTTATCTTGAAACAAACGGAACTTTGGCTGATGAATTCTCTAAAGTTAAACCCTATATTGATATCATTTCAGCCGATATAAAATTAAAATCTTCAACGGGTTTAGATACAATGAATCTGCACGAAAAGTTTTTTGAAAATTGCAAAGACGTTGAAAATTTTGCAAAGATTGTTTTTGATAATAATATTACGGATGACGAAATAACAAGGTGTTGCGAGTTAGCACAGAAATATAATTTGCCGCTTATTTTGCAACCCAAAATGAACGGAAATAATATGTCGGTATCTTCTGAATTTTGCGAAGATATTTTGGATAAATTCCTTGAAAAATATTACAATGTACGTCTGATTCCTCAAGTACATAAATTTTTGAATGTTAGATAATTACATCACTTCGTCAATAACGCCGCCGCCAAGTACGATATCTTCATCGTAAAATACAACGGATTGACCAATGGCGATTGATTTTTGCAAGTCATCAAATATAACTTCAACTTTGTCCCCTGCAGGTTTAATTACAGCCGGAGTTGGTTGTTGGGTGGAACGAATTTTTGCAGAAACTTTTCTCTCACTTGTTAAATCGTCAATTCCAATCCAGTTTATGTTTGCGGCGATAAGCGATTTTTTGAAAGTTTTGTCGGCAGGCCCTATAACAACTTCATTAGTATCTTTGCGAAGCTCCAAAACATAAAGCGGCTCGGTTGAGCTTACACCTATCCCTTTTCTTTGACCTATTGTAAAATTCCAGATACCCTTGTGTGTTCCAAGAATTTTACCGTCTAAATCAACTATATTGCCTTCTTTTTCTTTAATCTCCAGAAGTTCATTATAATCTCCGTCATAAAAATCCTGACTGTCTGCTTTTTCGGCAACTTCAAGTCCGTTTTCCTTTGCAATTTGTCTGATTTGGTCTTTTGTATAATCCCCAAGCGGAAGAATTATATTTGAAAGCTGTTCTTGCTTCAGGCGGTACAAAAAGTATGACTGGTCTTTTTTAGGTGCAATTCCCCGTTTTAGGAGGTATCTGTCACCTTCTTTTTCAACTCTGGCGTAGTGTCCTGTTGCGAATTTGTCAAACTCGATTCCGTTAAGGCGTGCCATATGCGGTAATACCCCGAATTTCACAAGAGCGTTGCACCAGACACAAGGATTTGGCGTGCGGCCTTGCAAGTATTCCGATTTGAAGTTTTCCAATACAATTTTTTCATACTGTTCAACACAATCAAAAACAAAATAAGGAATACCAATCTGTTTTGCAATTTTTCTTGCTTCTTCTATATCTTCTTTTTCATCGGGGCCATAGCAGGCATTCTTATGACCTGATTTTGCAGCCATTCCGTCTTTTCCCCAGATTGACATTGTTGCACCGATAACTTCATGTCCCTGTTGTTTTAAGATTAGTGCGGCAACGGAAGAATCTACTCCGCCGGACAATCCTACTAAGATTTTCATATGTATCCTTTCTCGAGTTTTTCTAATTAAATTATAAAATTGCGGAATAATCAATAAAATTTGGTAAAATTATAAATTTTATGGTACAATCGGTCTGTATGATACTTGTAAAAGGAGAAAATTATGCATACAGAAGAAAGAACCTTTATTGCAGTTAAGCCCGATGGAGTTCAGCGTGGTTTAATCGGCGAAATTATTAAAAGATTTGAAACTAAAGGATATAAAGTTATTGGATTGAAAATGCTTCATGTTACTGATGAACAGGCAAGAGCTCATTATGCAGAGCACGAAGGAAAACCTTTCTACCCAAGATTAATCAGATATATTCAAAGCGGCCCTATCGTTGCAATGGTTATTCAGGGTTATAATGCTGTTGCAGGTGCAAGACACCTGATGGGTTCGACAGATCCTGACAAGGCAGAAGTCGGCACAATCAGAGCTGATTTTGCGCAAGTTATGGAATATAATATTGTTCATGGTTCCGATTCTGTTGCAAGTGCTGAAAGAGAAATCGCTATTTACTTCAATGAAAATGAACTTTTCCCTGAAGGTAAATGTATGTCAGAACTTGTTATAGAAAGTCTTGATGCCGATTAGGGCAAAAATAAATTTATGAACGAAAAAGATTATTTTAGTTATGAATTAGTGCATACGGATTCAAAAACAGGTGCAAGGGCAGGTGTGTTCAAAACGCCGCACGGAATTATTGAAACTCCGATATTTATGCCTGTCGGTACAAATTCTGCCGTAAAATCTCTGACTTGCGACCAGATTGAAGCGACCGGAGCGCAGATTATTCTGGCAAATTCCTACCATCTGTATTTGAGAGCCGGCACAAAAAGAATAAGAGATTTTGGCGGAATCCATGGCTGGATGAATTGGAATAAACCCGTTCTGACGGATTCCGGCGGTTTTCAGGTGTTTTCTTTAGCTCATTTAAGGAAAATAACCGAAGACGGTGTTGAATTTCGCGATCCAAAGGATGGCACAAAACATTTTATATCTCCTGAGGTTTCTATGGAAATTCAGCAGGATATAGGTGCGGATATTATTATGGCATTTGATGAGTGTGCACCCTATCCTTGTGATTATGATACGGCAAAAGCGGCAATGGAGCGTACTCACAGATGGCTTGAAAGATGTTTTAAAGCTAAAACTAACCCTAAACAGGCACTTTTCCCTATTGTTCAGGGTGCGTTTTTTGATGATTTGAGATCTGAAAGTGCAAAGGTTATTTCTTCCTTTGATGCCGTCGGATACGCAATCGGTGGTGTCAGTGTCGGAGAGCCAAAGGACCTTCAGCAGCATTTTACAGAATTTACGGCACCTTTATTGTCACAGAATAAACCTCGTTATCTTATGGGAGTCGGTACTCCGGAGGATTTGTTAGACGGTATAAAAGCCGGTGTCGATATGTTTGATTGTGTCTTGCCAACCCGTAATGCACGTCATGGCTCGTTTTTTACTTGGAATGGTAAAGCTAATATCAAAAATGAAAAATTTAAAGATGATCATGCCCCGCTTGTTGAAGGTTGTGACTGTTATGCGTGCAAAAATCATTCAAGAGCATACATAAGGCACCTTTGGAAATGCCAGGAAGCAACTGCATCAACTCTTTTGTCAATTCATAACATTCAGTTCTTGTTGAATTTTGTTAAAAAATGTCGTCAGGCGATTTTGGAAGATCGCTTTGAGGAATTTTATAACGAGCATTATAAAAATTTGCTATAGTTATTCATATCTCAGTGCATCTATCGGGTTGAGTAGTGATGCTTTATAGGCGGGGTAATACCCAAAACCTATACCTATTGCGGCAGAAAATCCCAAAGATAAAAGTATTGATTCTGCCGTTATTGCGATATTCATACCTGCCAGTGCGTGCATTAAATGGGCGCCCCCAATCCCAATGAAGACTCCGACCAGGCCTCCCACCATTGATAAAAGGAATGATTCTATCAAAAATTGTATTCTGATATCTGACGCTTTGGCGCCAATCGCCATTCTTATACCGATTTCCTTTGTTCTTTCTGTTACGGAGACAAGCATAATATTCATAATACCGATACCGCCGACAATCAGCGAAACCCCGGCGATTGCACCTAGCAGAAGTGACATTGTTTTGGTCGTAGATTTAATTGTTTCCTGCATTTCGGCTAAATTACGGATTTCAAAATCGTTATCCTGATTTTTCCCTATGTTATGACGGGATTTCAATATATCTGTTATGTCTTCCTGTGCTATATCCAAAACATCTTCGCTCTGAGCTTTTACGGCAATCATACTGACTGTTCCCGGAAAATCTGTTCCGAAAACCTTGCGTTGAGCTGTTGTGATAGGAATAAAAATTAAGTCATCCTGGTCTTGTCCCATTCCGCTTGAACCTTTGGCTTTCAATAGTCCTATGACTTTGAAGGGCACGTTGCCTACACGAATGATTTTATTTATCGGATCAACGTCGCCAAAAAGCTCTGTTGAAACGGTTTGACCGATTATTGCAACTTTTGTGCTGTTTTTGTTATCTTCTTTTAAGAAACCTCTGCCGGATTCAATTTCGTAGTTCCTTATCATAAAATATGGCATTGTGGTACCGCCGACGGTTGTAGACCAGTTTTGGTTTCCGTGGGTAAGTTGTTTCCCTTCGGCTGAATATGGGGCAACTGCAAGTACACCACGGGCTTTTGCTTCAATAGCTTCTGCGTCTTTGAGAGTAAGTGTGGGGCGAGACCCGGCACCCATTCTGACACCGCCTGATTTTGCGGAGGCCGAACGTATCATAAGCAGGTTGCTTCCCATAGAATCCATATCGGATGCAATTTTTTTGCTTGCTCCGGAACCTACTGCAAGCATTATGATTACGGCACTTACACCTATGATTATACCCAGACTTGTGAGCATTGATCGCATTTTATTTATTTTAAGCGATATGGTCGCCATTTTGAATATTGATTTAAAATCAAGCATTTGTTTACCTCTAGGTTTCCCTTGTCCTTTGTTTTACCCATTCGGTTTTTGGCATATCAAGTACAACCTTGCCGTCTTTGAATTTAACAACACGTTTTGTGTATTCCGCAATATCAGGTTCGTGGGTTACAACAACTATTGTCTTGCCCATTTCTTCATTAAGTCGGACAAAAAATTCCATAACCTCAATACTCGTTTTTGTATCTAAGTTACCTGTCGGTTCGTCTGCAAGAATCAGCGGTGCATCGTTTACTATTGCTCTTGCGATTGCGACACGCTGCTGCTGACCGCCTGACATCTGGTTTGGCATATGATCCTCACGGTTTTCAAGCCCGACGATTTTTAACGCCCATTTTGCCCGCTCAATTCTTTCTTCTTCGGGTATTCCTTTATAAATCATTGGCAGACACACGTTATCAAGTGCAGAAGTTCTGGATATAAGGTTGAAACCCTGAAAAATAAATCCGATTTTTTCGCAGCGAACCATTGCAAGTTCATCTGACGGCAGGTGTATCATATCCTCTCCGTCAAGGTAGTATTCGCCAGAGGTTGGTTTATCAAGTGTTCCAAGCATATTCATAAAAGTGGATTTGCCGGAACCGGATGTTCCCATAATCGCACAAAACTCACCTTTTTTTACCTTCAATGAAACATCATCCAAAGCATTAAAGGAGTCTTCTCCTGTCTGATAAGTTTTTATTGCGTGTCTTACTTCTATCAAGTCCATTGTAATATTTACCTCAGTGATACTAAGATTGGCAGCAAAATTTACCCTCTCCTAAAACATTCCCGGAGGGCCGCCGCGGCGTTTCATTCCGTTACCCTGCATGCCTGTTTTCTTTTTCGCACCGCCGGTTGAGCCGATTATGGCTTTATCGCCGAGTTTTATTTTCTTTGATATAATCTCAACGTTTGTATCATCACTTGCACCTGTTTCAACATCGAATCTTTCCGGATCAGATCCTTTTAGTATCCAAATTCCCTGGTTTTGATATTTTGGACCGTTGATATCCGGCGTGAATTTTAGTGCAATTGATGGTGCGCACATTACATCTTTACTTTGTTTTGTGATAATTGATACATTAGCTGTCATTCCCGGTTTTAATTTGAGGTCTTCGTTTTCAACGCTAACGATAACTGTGTAGGTTACGACGTTTGATGTTGTTGTGGAATCAAGACGAACCTGAGTAACTTTCCCGTGGAAGATGCTGTCCGGGTACCCGTCAAGTGTATATTGGGCAACTTGCCCTTCTTTAACATTACCGATATCGGCTTCCGAAACATTAACTTCTATTTGCATTTTGGTCAAATCCTGTGCAATAGTGAATAATTCCGGGGCCTGAAAACTCGCTGCAACCGGCTGACCTACATCTATTGCACGTTTGATGATTGTTCCGTCAACGGGTGCAATAATTTTTGTGTAGCCCAGGTTGGTCATTGCAGTGTTATAGTTAGCTCTTGCCTGAGCGATAGTTGCTCTTTGTGCATTAAGTGAAGCCCTTTTAGCCATATAATCACTTTCTGCTTGGTCAAGCTCGCTGCGTGCAATAAAGTTTTTTGCATATAGATTTTTATAACGGTTATATGTTTTTTCCGAAAAAGCTAATTCCGCATTTAATCTTGCCAAGTTAGCTTCGGCATTTATGATTTGTGCCTGATTTTGATCAACGGAAGCTTGGAAATTAGCAGGGTCAATCTGAGCCAAAAGCTGACCTTTTTTGACCTCTGAGTTGTAGTCAACATAAATTTCCTTCATAAGCCCTGATACAGTTGAACCGACACTGACCGTGTTTACAGGGTTTATTGTACCTGATGCTTCAACAATATCGGTTATTGTGCACTTACGAATTTCCTGTGTTTCGTAAGTCACTTTGTGAATTTTTATGTGGTTGTATCCGACAAGACCTACAATCGCAAGAATCAGCGCTGCCGGGATTATGTAGCGCTTTTTGAGATACTTTTCTTTCCATTCATCATTTTCAAGTTTCATATTACTTTTTCCCTTTTTTGTTAGTTTTAACTTTTTTACCAACGGCTTCATCTATTGTCAAGGTTACCGGTTGCGGCATCGCAATTACGCTTTCAAGATTTGCTCTTGCAACATTGTATCTTAAAATAGTTTCAATATATGAACGTTGTGCATTATTATAATTAACTTTTGCGTCCTGCAGTTCGATATAATCGCCTAATCCGACATAGTATCTGCCTTCTGCAAGTTCGTAATTCTCTTTTGTCTGACGGACTTTTACAGCTGTTAACGGAATTTGTTTTTCAAGTTCTACCATATTAATATATGCGTTTTGGACTTCAAAATAGATGTCCTGATTTAATTTGTCAAGTGAATTTTCAGCGATTTGCACCTGCGTTTTGGCAACATCAACACGGGATTTTTGATTCATAAGGTTTAGTGAACCCGAAAGATTAACTCCGACATTGAAGGAGTTTGTCCTGTTCATATCACGGTATCCATAGCCGGTTGAAGCCGAAATTGAAGGGTAATAATTCCTTTTAACGTATAAAAGATTTGCTTTAACAGCATCAAGAGTTGAGGTGTATGCTTTCAGGTCCGCACGGTTTTTGTATGCCATATCAATACATTCTTCAAAGGTGTACGGGAATTCTTCGACGTTGTAATCCGGTGAAAGCATTTCAAGTTTTTCAACAGAAGACATCAGTTTTGCATCCTGTACGTTGTTTACGGGAATCTGCGCGATATTTTCATCTTCTTCATTTGAAATATTGGTTAAATCGACCGGAGCAATGCTATCTTGTATGGTGTAACCTTCTTTGTTTGATATTGAATATGCCGGTGCATCTTTTAAATACATTGCGTTATTGAGGTTTACCAAAGCAACCTGGAAGGCATTTTCGGATTTCACAAGACCTATCTTTGAATCACTCCAGGTAACTTCAGCATTAACCAAATCAATCTTGGATTTTATACCCTCTTCAAAATATGCCTTTGTTCTGAGGTAGTTTCTTTCGTTAATATCAACATATGCCTGGTTAATAATAGTTGTGGCTTGTGCTGCCAAAACTTCATAATATCTTTGTTTAACATCAAAGATAGTTTGTCTTACGATGTTATTAAAGGTATATTCATCAGCAATTAAGTAGAATTTTTGCATCTTAATATTGGCATTTGTTCTGCCAAAGTTGAATAATAATTGATTTAATGTGGCTTCAACCGTATAATTGTGCGTGTCGGAGGTCAATCTTCTTTGATTAACGGCATTATAATTCCAGCCGGTTCCGTATCCCAAAGTGGGGAAAAACTCCGATCTTGCAAGATTTACGTTTGATTTTGAAATATCGTAATTATATTTTGCGTTTTTGATATTGGGGTTATTCTTTAGGGCTATTGTAATACAGTCTCTCAGATTCAGTACTGCGCCTTCTGTTACCTTGATGTCGTCAAGAGCAAAGACATTGCAGCAGCTTAGTATTGCGATTGCCCCTATTATAATTGTTTTTTTTATGAAATTTTGCACATTATTTTCCTTTGTTTTTATAACGAGGAATACTTTTTATTGTTCAAAGAGATATGTGCTTTCTTGAGCCAATAAAATTTTATTTTGTAACAATATATTAACATAATTTTTTTAAAAAAGGCAATTATTTAATTCGTATATACTTTATATATACAAGAACAGAGCTAAGGATGATTCTATGGGTATAGACAATTCAAAGATAGCAACCAATTTGGTAAACCGTAATGCTGCTTCGACAGACCCGAAATTTGTTGAAGTTGATTTAGGTATACAGAAAACTGATGAAGAAACAAGAAATCTTATCAGTGCAACATTTGGTATTATCAAAAATAATATAGAGGCAATATGGTATGCAATCGGTTTGGAGCCGAACGTAAATGCTGCATACCAAAATACTATGATGGATCCGAACTCCTGCATAGAGGTTAAGGGTAAAAAATATTATCCTCACCCGGGAGTCGGCAACTTACACGCATACAACGAAGCAGGGAACCCTTCTGGCGGCTGCTTTAGTATGCAAACAATGGCATAAAGGATAAAGAACAATGCAATTAAATGGTCAAAATATCAGTCCAGTGGGACTAAGTCTAGAAGTCCAAAATATGGATTACGGATCGAAGAACCTCTTTCCGGATTCGACAATTGCGTCTTCTGTAATGAATAGTGCTCCATTCAATCCTTTGCAAGTTAACTTTGAGAATAATGAAACGGAAAGACCTAAACAATACAGTGCGAATGAAGTACGTTTTCCCAAACCATTATTAGAAATTGTTGGCCTCAGGGCAAGAGTTCCTGAAAGTGAAACTAAAAACTCAACACTCAACCTTATAGGTTAAAGAATAAAATGAAAACCTAATCTATAACCCTCGTATAAAACTAAGAAACCAAAAAGACCTTCCCGTTATCCGTTGGAAAGGTCTTTTTGTTTGGTTATTATTTTAAATTATACACCGATTGCAGATTTTGATTTTTCAATGCAGGAAATCAATGTGCTTGCAACGGTTTGTTGTTCTTCTTTTGTTAATTCAGGGAACATCGGAAGTGATATAACAACTTCTGTGTCTTTTTCAGTATGAGGCAGAGATCCTTTGCCCATACCGAGCCATGCATTAACTTTCTGGAAGTGTAACGGAATCGGATAATAAAGCATTGCGCCGATGCCTGCTTCACCTAACATTTTGTGAACTTCATCTCTGTTAGGAATTTTAACTGTGTATTGGTGGTAAACACAGTATGTATCATCCAATTCTTTTGGAGTTACAACATCTGAGCATGATGAGAACAATTCATTATAATATGCTGCGTGTTCTCTTCTCAGTTTGTTCCATTCATCAATGTGTTTTGCTTTTACTCTTAAAATAGCGGCCTGAATTTCGTCTAATCTTGAGTTTACACCCAATTCGTCGTTGTGGTAACGAACCATAGAACCGTGGTTTCTCAAAGCGATTAAGTGGTCACGAAGTTCTTCTGAATTGACTGTACAAAGTCCGCCATCACCCATTGTACCGAGGTTTTTGGTTGGGTAGAAGCTATAGCATCCGATATCGCCGAAGGTACCTACCATTTTGCCTTTGTACAAAGCACCGATTGCCTGGCAGCAGTCTTCAATTACTCTCAAATTATGTCTGTGAGCGATATCCATAATTGCATCCATATCGCACGGCTGACCGTAAAGGTGAACCGGAATAATAGCTTTTGTTTTTGGTGTTATTGCAGCTTCAATAGCTTTTGGGTCAATATTGAAGGTATCAGGATTTATATCAACAAATACCGGTTTTGCACCAACCATGCCGATAGCTTCGGCAGTTGCAACGAAGGTGAATGCTGTTGTGATAACTTCATCACCGGCACCGATATTCAATGCTCTTAATGCAACGTGCAATGCGTCTGTACCTGAGTTCAGTGCAACTGTGTATTTGCAGCCGATATAGCTTGCCAATTCACTTTCCAAAGCTTTTACGTTTGGCCCTAAAATGTAGCAGCCGCTTCTCATAACTTCGCATACTGCTTTTTCAGCTTCTGCACCGATTTGTGCATATTGACGTTTTGAATCAAAAATTGGAATCATATTAAATCTCCTTTACTAAACTACTAGTCTTATAAATTCATTATATCATAGCATTTAGTATATTAATATAAATTTAACATCGCATCTTGTAAAAGATTTTTGTGGTGTTATAATTTTTCTATAAACAATTTAATCCCGGATCGTCTAGCGGCAGGACGAAAGATTCTGGCTCTTTTAACGGTGGTTCGAATCCATCTCCGGGAGAATAAAATACAGATACCAAGCAGGTATCTGTATTTTATTATTGAGAGTCTTTGAACCACGCTTGTTTCACTTGAAACAAGCGGTTCTTTCGCCCTCGCATAAAACGGCAACGCTCACGAGTAAAACGAAAATATGAACTTTTTCGTTTATACTCGTTCGTCTGACACTTCGTGTCTGCCTCTGCTCGGGCTCATCCATCTCCGTGGTTATCCGAAAATTATTTCCAGATAAGAAAATCCCAAAACCATTGCCTCTTGTATTGTTATCTCAGGATATTCTTCAGTTAATATATCAAGTAATTTTTTTCTTTCATCCTTTGGTATTGTTTTATTCAGCATATTTTTAATTTCTTCTATATTCATCCTTATTCTCCCTAATTGAATTGTAAATTATGGCATTCTGATACGTTTGTGATTACACATTCCTGACTAAAGATTTCTTTAAATTCTTTAGCATACTTTGATGCAAATTCCTTTGGGTCAGAATCAATAAATTTAGTCACTTTTAAGGTGTTCATATTC
>JAEEGF011238263.1_pt1 | contig 26938 bp, 24 predicted proteins | sample 9134171 | NCBI WGS metagenome assembly JAEEGF01 (sample SAMN16246542, study PRJNA631951) | gut metagenome | biome: gut microbiome; feature: rumen; material: AP-attached | host: Bos | place: Iran: Karaj | collected 2018-10 | reverse complement strand
AACGACGTGATCATGCCCGTATTCTCGAAGGTGGCCTATGGCGAGAAGTCGAATTACCTGACGCAGCTGTCGAAGAAGGAAATCAAGGCCCTGACGAACGACGAGCTGCTGGCACTCTTCCGCGAGCTGCAGCAGTATGACTGCGAGTTGTTCTACTGCGGGCGCCAGAGCCTTGAGGCTGTCAACAGGACTTGTCAACAGACGCTGCCCTTGGCGCAGTGCAGCAAGCCGCAGGCTGACACCTACCGTCGCCTGCTGCAGTACCAGGAGCCCATGGTGTTCTTCTACGACGTTCCCAAGTCGCGCCAGAACTATGTCGTCTCCTACGACGTGCTTGGTGCGCTGCCAACAGCCGAGGAGCGTGTCCAGCTGAAGCTGTGGAGCGAATACTTCGGCGGCGGCATGTCGTCAGTGCTGTTCCAGAACGTCCGCGAATTCCGTTCGCTGGCCTACTCGTGCAACGGCATGCCCATCGTGAAGAGTCTGGCCCAGCATGCCCAGGAGCCCCTTGCCTATGTCACCATCACAGGCACCCAGGCCGACAAGACCATGGAGGCTGTCGCCGTCATCGACTCGCTGCTGCGCCAGATGCCTGTCAAGGAAGAGAACCTGAAGTCGGCACGTCAGGAGGCCATCAGCGACATGCAGAACAAATACCCCACATTCCGCGACATTGCCAAATATGTGGCGAACGAGCGCATGAAGGGCTACGCCACAGACCCCAACGCTGAACAGGCACGCCTGTTGCCCGCCGTCAGCACACAGGACGTCGTGCAGTTCCACCGCCAGCATGTTGCCGGCAACCAGAACCGCGTCTGGATCATCATCGGCGACAAGAAGCTCACGGACCTCAAAGCCCTGGCCCGCTATGGCAAGGTGGTGGAGCTGAAGAAAGCGGACGTGTATAGGTAAAATTAAAAAATTGAAGAATTAAAGAATTGAAGAATTAAAGAATTGAAGAATTAAACAATTTAAAAATAAAAAATTGAAATATATATGAGGATTGGTATTATTGTAGCTATGGATAAGGAGCTGAAGCAGCTCCAGGCGCTGTTTAACGACGGCAGCGTGAAGGTAGAGAAATGTGGCATCGGCAAGGTGAATGCCGCCCTTGGTGCCCAGCGTATGATTAACGAGTTCCACCCCGACTGCATCATCAGCAGCGGATGTGCCGGCGGCAACGGCGACGACATCAACATACAGGACGTGGTGGTCAGCAGCGAGCTGTGCTACCATGACGTGTACTGTGGCCGCGCCATCGACGACACCACGGTTTACGGACAGGTGCAGGGACTGCCCGTCCGCTACAAGGCAGACCCCAAACTGCTGGAGAAAGCCCAGGCGATAGCCAATTGGCTTTCCCCTTCGGGCCGCCGAGCTAAACCTTCTTCAAGCTTCAAGCTTCAAGCTTCATTCCATACGGGTCTCATCGTCACGGGCGACTGGTTTGTGGACTCCAAGGACAAGATGCGCGAGATTGTCGGGCACTTCCCTGAGGCCAAGGCTGTCGACATGGAGTCGTGTGCCATTGCACAGACGTGCTATATCAACAAGGTGCCGTTCATCTCGTTCCGCGTGGTCAGCGACATACCGCTGCGCGACACCGATGCCTCGCAGTACCATAACTTCTGGGAAACCATTGCCGAGAACTCGTTCCAGGTCACCAAGGCCTTCGTCGAGAGCTTGTATAAGTAATCAAAAAAGCGAGGGAGTTGCCCTCGCTTTTTTGTATATTTAGCCTCGCTTGATGACTGACTTCTTGCGCTGGTCGTGGTCGAGGATGATTTTACGCATACGCATGGACTTGGGTGTCACCTCGACGAGCTCGTCTTCCTTGATATACTCCAAGCACTCCTCCAACGACATCACCACCTTAGGAATGATGCGCGCCTTGTCGTCAGTACCTGAGGCACGGACGTTGGTGAGCTGCTTGGCCTTGCAGACGTTGATGACCAGGTCGTTGTCGTGGACATGCTCGCCGACGACCTCGCCCATGTAGACATCCTCACCCGGGTCGATGAAGAACTTGCCGCGATCCTGCAGCTTGTCGATGGCATAGGCGAAGGCGTTGCCCGTTTCCAAAGCTATCATAGAACCGTTGACGCGACGCTCAATCTCGCCCTTATAAGGCTGATACTCCTTGAAGCGGTGAGCCATGATGGCTTCGCCCTGTGAGGCTGTCAGCACGTTGGTGCGCAGTCCGATGATGCCACGCGAGGGAATGTTGAACTCGATGTTGGTGCGCTCGCCCTGGCTTTCCATGGACGTCATCTCGCCCTTGCGGCGCGTCACCATGTCAATCATCTTCGAAGCAAACTCCTCAGGGACGTTGATGGTCAGTTCCTCAATAGGTTCACACTTCACGCCGTCCATCTCTTTATAGATGACCTGCGGCTGGCCTACCTGCAACTCATAGCCCTCGCGACGCATGGTCTCGATGAGCACGGAGAGGTGCAGCACGCCACGACCTGAGACAATCCACTTGTCGGTAGAGTCCTCGAAGGGTTCCACGCGCAGGGCGAGGTTCTTCTCCAGCTCCTTCTCCAGACGGTCGTTGATGTGGCGCGAGGTCACAAACTTACCCTCCTTGCCAAAGAACGGCGAGTCGTTGATGGTGAAGAGCATCGACATGGTAGGCTCGTCAATGGCAATGGGCGGCAGGGGCTCGGGGTTCTCTGCGTCGCACAGGGTGTCGCCAATCTCAAACTTCTCCAGACCGATGACGGCACAGATGTCGCCACAGTCCACCTGGTCGGTGCGCACATGGCTCATACCGTCGAAGGTGTGCAGCTCCTTGATCTTGGTCTTCTCCATGGAACCGTCACGATGGGCAATGGTCACCTGCTGGCCGTCCTTCAACTGACCACGATGGACACGACCCACAGCGATGCGGCCTGTATAGCTGCTGTAGTCGAGCGACGTGATGAGCATCTGCGGGGTACCCTCTAACTGCTGGGGAGCGGGGATGACCTCGACAATCTTATCTAATAAATAAGTAATATCAGTAGTGGGCTTGTTATAGTCCTCACCCATCCAGCCGTTCTTGGCAGAACCATAGACCACAGGGAAGTCCAGCTGGTCTTCCGTGGCATTGAGCGAGAACATCAGGTCGAACACCATCTCGTAAACCTCCTCAGGGCGGCAGTTGGGTTTATCTACCTTGTTGACCACCACGATGGGCTTCAAGCCTATCTGCAGGGCCTTCTGCAGGACGAAGCGCGTCTGGGGCATGGGACCCTCGAAAGCGTCCACCAGCAGCAGACAGCCGTCGGCCATGTTGAGCACACGCTCCACCTCGCCGCCGAAGTCGGAGTGCCCCGGGGTGTCGATGATATTGATTTTCGTTCCTTTCCAATTGATACTGACATTCTTTGAAAGAATGGTGATGCCGCGCTCACGCTCCAGGTCGTTAGCATCCAACACCTGGCTCGACAGGTTCTGGCCCTCGCGGAACAGGTTGCCTGCCAGCATCATCTTGTCCACGAGCGTCGTCTTGCCGTGGTCTACATGCGCAATAATTGCAATGTTTCTGATATCCTGCATAACTATTTTACGTAAAATCGGGTGCAAAATTACAAAAAAAAACTAAAATGCAGGGGGCGGAAGCAAATTTTTCACTATTCACTTTTCACTTTTCACTTTTTTTTGTACCTTTGCAGCCGCATTTCGGAAAATCCGAAGCATTTGACGACGTGAACCGCCCGTGATTAGGCAGGGAGAAGCGTCAGAAAGATGTTATTGCACAACAATTTTAATCACAAAAAACAATGTATTTAGATTCAGCTAAGAAGACTGAGATTTTCACCCAGTATGGCAAGAACGCCCAGGACACGGGTTCTGTCGAGAGTCAGGTAGCCCTGTTCACCTATCGTATTCAGCACCTCACCGAGCACCTGAAGAAGAACCACAAGGACTTTGGTACCGCTCGTTCGCTGACCATGATGGTAGGTCGTCGCCGCAAGCTCCTGAAGTATCTCTACAACAAGGACATCAACCGCTATCGTGCACTGATTAAGGCTCTCGGTCTGCGTAAGTAATCGAAGAGACAAACAAATAAAGGCTCGCAGTTGCGAGCCTTTATTTGTTTGTGTATCGTGACTACTCTACCGTGATGTTCACGTTCTCCTTGGTGACGTTTTCAAAGTTGGTGAAGATGGCGTCCTTCTTGGCTTTGATGACGATGTTCTTCAGGTTGATGTTCCTGATGGGCATCTCGGGCAGACCATTAAACTCCATGGCGCGACCGGCACCGTTGCAGACGATGTCCTGAATATCGATGTTGCGGAAGATGGGGGTCTCCTCAGTGACGGGCATCTTCGTGGTGTTGTCGGGGTTGTCGCCGTCAGCCAGCATCTCAGCGACGCTCTTGCCGCCATAGTACATATTGAAGGTGATGGCGTCAGTCTTGATGTCAGTCATGGAGATGTCGCGGATGAAGATGTTCTCCACGATGCCGCCACGGCCACGCGTCGACTTGAAGCGCAGACCGACGTCAGTACCTAAGAACTGGCAGCTCTTGACGAGGATGTTCTTGACACCGCCACTCATCTCGGAGCCTACGACGAAGCCACCATGACCGGCAAAGACAGTGCAGCCGTCGACGACGACATTCTCGCAGGGACGACCACGGAGACGACCGTCCTTGTCCTTACCACTCTTGATGCAGATGCCGTCGTCGCCAGCGTCGAACTTCGAGTTGACGATGAGGGCGTTCTTGCACGACTCCAGGTCGAGGGCATCGCCGTTCTGGGCATAGGAGGGGTTACGTGCGAGTACATTATCTATGATGATGTTCTCACACATCAGCGGATGGATATTCCAAGCGGGAGAGTTCTGGAAGATGACACCCTGCAGCAGCACGTTCTTGCAGTTGACGAGCGAAATCATCACAGGGCGCAGGAAGCGCTTGTAGTTGTTCCACTCAGCCTCGGAAGAAGCCTTGACGACATTCATGTCAGCGTTCTTTTCAGCATCGGCATAGCCCTGCGAGGGTACCCAGTAGTCGCTGCGCACAGCCACGCCGCCAGGACGCGACAGCACTTCCTTCCACTGTCCGTCGGTCACCTTGCCACGCTTGACGGGGCGCCAGCACTGGCCATTGCCGTCGATGACGCCCTGACCCGTGATAGCAATGTTCTCACAGCCGTTAGCCGTCAGCGGCGACTGGCAACGCTTGGTGTCAAGACCCTCGAAAGAGGTGTCGATGAGTTTGTAGAGGCTGTCGTCACCAGAGAACTGGATAACGGCTCCCATCTCAAGGTGCAGGTTGATGTTCGACTTCAGCGTGATGGGACCTGTAAACCACACACCAGCAGGCACGACCAGACGGCCGCCACCCTTGGCACTCAGTGCGTCAATGGCACGGGCAAAGGCGTCAGTATTCAGGGTAATGCCATCGCCGACGGCGCCAAACTCCTTGAGGCAGACGGTGTTGTCAGGAAACTTGGGTGCGCTGACTTCTGGCATCTGGAAGGGCAAATCCTTGGTAAAGCGCTTGTAGGGGTTGGCACAGTGCATGCCTGCATGCTTTTCGCATTGCATGCCTTCGTGCTTCTGGCACTGTTTGTCGTCGTGTTTCTGGCACTGCTTGTCGCAGTTCTCATGCTGTGCATAGCCTGTTGCAGCCACTGCCAGCATCATCATACAGATTAGTTTTCTCATGTTCGTTTGTTGTTTAGTTTGTTGTTATCGTTTTTCGTTTTCGTTATCGTTATCGTTCTTACACCTAAAGGTATAAGCGAGCGGAGCTCGTAGCCCGTTCCCGTTAACGTTCCCGTTATCATTAATCTCCCTCAGCGGTATCATCACGAAATCGCGCTGGTACATCAGCGGATGCGGAATCTGGAGGTCGGGCTCATCAACGGTGATGTCGTCGTAGAGCAGGATGTCAATGTCGATGGGACGATCCGTGTACGTTGAATGTTGAGTTTTTCGGTTGCGGCCCATGTCGCGTTCTATCTGCTGCGTCAACTGCAACACCTCACGTGGTGACTTCGTGGTTTCGCAGAGGACGACAGCATTGAGGAACTTGTTCTGCGACTCGAAGCCCCACGGCTCCGTCTCGATGAGCGACGACTGGCGCGTCACCTGCCCTACCCTTTCGCTGATGAAGCGGACAGCCTCAGCGATGTTCCACCGTCTGTCGCCCAAATTGCTCCCCAGACCTAAATATACTCTATGCATCCTTTTTCAGCTATTCCTCTCCAAACTATCTATTCCACTCCCTTCAGGGAGGGGTTAGGGGTGGGCCTTTTAGTCATCCAAAATCAGCATGCAGTCACCATAGCAGCCAAACATATACTCATTCTCGATGGCTTTGTGGTAAGCCTCCATGATGAGGTCGTAGCCGCCAAAGGCTGCCGTAGCCATCAGCATGGTAGATTCAGAGTGGTAGAAGTTGACGATCATCGAGTCTGCCAGTCCAAAGTCGTATGGCGGGAAGATGAACTTATTGGTCCAACCGTCAAACTCCTTCAGCTGTCCGTCGGTACCTACGGCACTCTCCGTGGCGCGCATCGTCGTCACACCAACCACGCAGACGTGATGACCCTCAGCCCTGGCATTGTTGACGATGTTGCAGGCCTCAGCATCCACCTTCATCTGCTCGGAGCTCATCTTGTGCTTCGTCAGGTCCTCCACCTCGATGCTGTCGAAGCAGCCCAGGCCGCAATGCACAGTGATATAGGCAAACTCGACGCCTCGGATTTCCAGGCGCTTCATGAGTTCGCGGCTGAAGTGCAGACCTGAGGCGGGAGCCGTCACGGCACCCTCATGGCGGGCATAGATGGTCTGGAAGTTTTCCATGTCGTCGTCATGCACCGGGCGACGGTCGATGATGTAGCGTGGCAGCGGCGCAGAGCCTAAGGCATACAGTTCCTCCTTGAACTCGTCGTGGGGACAGTCGTAGAGGAAGCGCAGCGTGCGGCCACGGCTTGTGGTATTGTCGATGACCTCGGCCACCATGGGGCCGTCATCGTCGAAGAAGAGCTTGTTGCCAATACGGATCTTGCGGGCAGGCTCCACCAGCACGTCCCACAGGCGCAGCTCCTGGTTCAGCTCGCGCAGCAGGAAGACCTCAATCTTGGCATCCGTCTTCTCCTTGGTACCAAAGAGGCGCGCAGGGAACACCTTCGAGTCGTTAAGCACGATGACGTCGCCCTCGTCGAAGTAGTTGACGATATGACGGAACGTCAGGTACTGGTCCGTGTCGTTGCCGTCAGCATCCTTCTCGAACATGTCGATGACGCCACGCTTGCGGTGAACAACCATCAGACGGCACTCATCACGGCGATAGACCTTCTCGACAGTGCCGTCGTCATTAGTAAATTCCTTGTGCGGAGGCTCCAGGGCCAAACGCTCCTCGGGGAGCTTAAATCTGAATTGTGACAGTTTCATTTATCTTTTACTTTATGATTTCCTTAGTAGTTAGTCCTTCCTTTCCACCTCTTGCCGTTCCAGCCAGGCGGGGAAGTCGTCGATGGTGATGCAGTCCTCGATGCGGACATTGCCCAGACGCGTACGACAGAGTGCCGTCAGATAGGCACCGCTATGCAGCGCCTCGCCAATGTCACGGGCCAGGGAACGGATGTAGGTTCCCTTGCCACACTCTACGCGGATGCTCATCTGCATCTTCTCTGCGTCGAAGTCTGTCAGTTCTATAGCGTCAATGTGTATCGTCTTGGCCTTGAGGTTCACCTCGCCACCCTTGCGCATCAGGTCGTAGGCACGGTCGCCGCCAATCTTGCAGGCAGAATAGGCAGGAGGCACCTGCTGGATGTCGCCCACGAAACCTGCGAGCACCTGCTCTATCAGTTCGCGGGTGATATGGGCCGTCGGATAGGTCTGGTCTACCTCGTGCTCCATGTCGTAGCTGGGCGTGGTGGCACCCAACTGCAGGGTAGCCGTGTACTCCTTCGAGTGTAGTTGCAGGCGCTCAATCTCCTTGGTCTTCTTGCCCGTACAGAGGATGAGTACCCCTGTGGCCAGCGGGTCTAACGTGCCAGCGTGACCAGTCTTCACGCGCTTGACGCCGCACTTGCGCGAGATGCGGGTGCGGACATACGCCAGAGCTCCGAACGAGGTCATCCGGTAGGGTTTGTTGATGTATATGTATTCGCCTGCTATGAAGTCCATTTAGTCCACCATTGTTAGTGAGTGTCCAGTGAGCAACAGCAGGATGATGATGCCGCCAACCACGATGCGATAGATGCCGAAAGCCTTGAAACCATACTTGGTCAGAAAGCTGACAAACCACTTCATGGCCAGCAGTGCCACGACGAAGGCGACGACACAGCCGAGGATGAGCATGGTGATGTTATGACTCGTAGCCCAGGCGGTGTCTTCCTTCAGCAGGTCGAGCAGGTCGAGAAGCGTGGCACCAGCCATCGTAGGCACAGCCAAGAAGAACGAGAACTCAGCAGCACGCTTGCGGGTCAGTCCCTGTGTCATACCGCCCACAATGGTTGCCATGGAGCGCGACACGCCAGGGATGACGGAAATACACTGGTAGAGGCCGATATTGAAAGCACGGCGCTCGTTGACCTTATTGTTGTCGCTGCCCTTGTTGAACAGCTTGTCGCAGAACAGCATGAACACGCCACCGACGACCAGCATGATGGCTACCACGAGGACGCTGTCGAGCAGCCAGTCGAGCAGCCCGGACTTCTTAGCCAGCAGGCCGATGACAACAGCAGGCAGCACACCCACGAAGAGCAGCCAGTAGAAATAATACTTATGCTTGAAGCGCTGCCACCATGAACTGCTTTTAGGACATGGCGAATGGTCGAGGCGGAAGAAGCGCTTCCAGTAGAGGCACACCACTGACAGGATGGCGCCAAACTGGATGATAAAGGTGAACGCATGGACGAAGGGGTCACCCTGTGGTACGCCCAACAGGTTTTGCGTGATAATCATGTGACCTGTAGAGGACACGGGCAGGAACTCCGTCAGACCCTCTACGATAGCGACAATAATGGTTTCAATCCAATCCATCTAAAAAAACTTGAAAAAGTGAATGACTCTTACTTACTTTTCCTGACTATTATCCTTAGGCCTGCGCACCACGGCATAAATCATCGACACAAAACCTAACAGGCACACAACAGGAGCCACCTTGATGCGACGGGCACTGAAGATGTCAGGATTGTAGGCCGTTTCCGTAGAGCCGTCACCACTCATCAGCAGGAACCCTATCAGAACCACAGCCATACCAATGGCCAACAGAATGTAATTCACCTTGTCAAATGCAAAATCTCTTTTATCCATTGTTTATCATTTATTATTCTTTATTCTTTATTTAGCGTAGCGCTAAATCTTATACAACTCTCCTGCCTTCATGCGCAGGAACTTGTTGACAGCCAACCATGCACACAGCGTGGTGATGATGATGCCAAACAGCAGCACGGCAGCGGCTGTGATGGCCAGCACGGGCCATGTGACAACGTCCATCATGCCTGGTTCTGCGACAAACATGCCATAGACGCAGGCACCCAGCACACCATTGGCCAACACAGCGGCAATGATGCCAATGACAGCGGCACGCTTCAGGAAGGGACGGCGAATGAAGCCCCACGAGGCACCCACGAGCTTCATCGTATGGATGACGAAGCGACGGGCATAGACACTGAGCCGCACGGTATTGCTGATGAGCGAGAACGACACGAACGTCAGCAGCACCGCCAGCGCCAACAGCACGATGCTGATACGCCTCAGATTGGTGTTGACCTTGTCCATGAGGTCCTCCATATAGCTGACATCAGTGACGTGGGCATCCTCACGCAACTCCTTCGCAATCCACTTCAGTGAGTCGCGATTGGCATAGTCAGCCTTCAACTGGATCTCCAGCATGGCAGGGAAAGGGTTGAACTTCAGGAACTCCGTCGGGTCACAGCCCAGTTCCTTGATCTGTTCCTTGGCTGCCGCTTCCTTGCTGATGTAGTCGATGTTGTGGGAATAGGGGCGGTGATAGAGGTCGCGACAAAACAGGTGAGCGTCATTGACGCTGACGCTGTCGCTCAATATCACACTGACAGTCAGATGTTCCTTCATGTGCGCAGAGAGGTTGTGTGCCGACAGGACGAAGAACACCACCATGCCCAGCAGAATAAGTACCATGGTGGTACTTATACATAACGTTACAACCTGCATACCATGACGGTTGCGGGTCTTATTTCGCTTCTTGCTCATAGTCTCATTTAGACGTAATACACCTAATTTCGTGCAAAGATAAAAAATAATTATGAATTATGCATTATGAATTATGTTTTTTTTCGTATTTTTGCCATCGTTATGAGTACAGTCATCTATCCATCGCCGATTTTCGGCCCTATACACAGTCGCCGCTTGGGCATCTCGTTAGGCATCAACCTGCTGCCTGCCGACGGTAAGATGTGCAGCTTCGACTGCATCTACTGCGAGTGCGGATTCAACCACGACCACCGTCCTACCCTGCCCATGCCCGACAGGCAGACAGTGGCTGAAAAATTAGAAGAGAAACTCCAGCAGATGCTGGCTGACGGACAGCTGCCCGACGTGCTGACCTTCGCCGGCAATGGCGAACCGACGTGCCACCCGCACTTTGCGGAAATCATTGACGACACCATCCGCTTGCGCGACCGCTACTGCCCTGAGGCCAAGGTCAGCGTCCTCAGCAACTCCACCATGATCCACCGTCAGCAGGTTCATGATGCCCTGATGCGCGTGGACAACAACATCCTGAAGCTCGACACCGTTGACCCTTTATATATTAATAAGGTAGACCGTCCTAACGGCACCTACGATGTTGCCACCATCATCGAGCGCATGAAGGCTTTCAATGGACACATCATCATCCAGACCATGTTCATGCGTGGCACATACAACGGAGAATCCGTCGACAACACTGGCGAAGCGTTTGTAGCGCCATGGTTGGAGGCTGTCAAGGCCATCGCCCCCCAGCAGGTCATGGTCTACACCATTGACCGCGAGACACCCGCCCAGGGTCTGGAAAAAGCAAGCCGCGAACAGCTCGATGCCATCCGCGACCGCGTTATCGCTGCAGGCATTCCCTGCACTGCCAGCTACTGACCTTCTTTTCATGGCACCATAATCACCAGAAGTCGTCGTCGAAGATGTCGTCGACGTTAGTATTCTGCTGCTTGGGCGCGTTGTTGAAAAGATCGTCGTCATCAGTGTTGTTGTTAGTCGGCTGCCCGTTCTCAGCAGGGGGCAGGTCGTCCTCATCTTCTTCTGTCGTGATGCTCTCAGGTTCTTCAAGCAGGGGCTGCTTGGAGATTTCCACGGGTTCTATCTGCTGTTCGTAGAACACCTCGTAGTCGCGATAGCTATAGGCCGTACCCAGCAGACGGAAGTTGGGTTCACTGATGATCAGGTGGCGGCACGACTTCAGCAGGTCTGCCAGTGAACCCTCAGCCTGATGGAGCTGTCGCGCATACTGGCGGGCCTCGTCGTAGCTGAGGAAACCACTGATAATCATACGACAGAGACCTTGCGCATCCTGGTCAGTGACAATGTCGAAGTTGCGGACGAGGAAGTTGGAGAAATTGTATTTCGCCATCTCGTAGAGCAACTGGTTCTGGTTGACAGAGTCAGGCTGGTAGGCCAGCAGGAAGACGTAGCTGACGTTGCGCTCGAAGACGAGGGTGTCGACCTGGGCGGAGTCGCCGTTGGCGAAGTCAACACTGCGACGCGACCAGACATCATCCATATCGAACTTGCCGCCATAGAGCTGGCGCCCCTGCTGCACACCACGGATAATCATACCTGCCAGTTCGCTGACCTCGCTCTGCGGATGCTGGTCTACCACTTGCTGCATGCGTTCTATACAGCCTTTGGTATCGCCGTCATTCAACAGGCTCAGACCCTCGACGAAGAGGAACTTCGGACGGTGCTGCCCCAAGGGGAAGCGACTCTCGGAAAGGTGTGCGTTGGACTTCACTTCGCCATGACGGTTAGCCTTGAAGGCATCGTAGGTGGCAGCATAGAGCGAGTCCTCGATATGGATGCCAAAGCGCTGGTTCTCTACGAAATTGGGGTCAGAGAGCAGCACAGTCCACTGGCTCTCAGGATAGCTGGCCTGCAACATAGCGACACAGCGGTTAGCCTCAGTGCTACGCCCTAATCTGGAATAGAGCAGGAACAGATGGTAGAGTGCCTCGTCATTGTTCTCGTAGTCGGGGAATGTCGTGGTGAGGCGCGTCAACAGCTTCTCACACTGCCGCAGGTTGTCGAGTTTGTCCTTGAAGATGATGCCGCCATGGAACAGCCCGTCCATCAGGAGGCCGTTGCTGGCTGCCAGCTGCTCTTCCGTGAAAGGAATCTGGGCAAGGTAGTACTCACGCTTGTGGGGGTCCTGAGCAGCAGAGTCCGCTACAGCCTCCTCGCCGGCCTTGCCGTCGTCGGCAGCAGCAGCATCTTCACCGCCGGCATCGGCGTCATCCGCTTCGTCATTCCCTGATGATGCAAGGTCCGTGGTCGAGACCACAGTCTGGTTGATGCGCTGCCAGTTGTCCTGGTTCTCGCGCTTGCCCCATTGCTGTTGGAAGGTCTGTTTTCCCTGGTTGACAGCCTGCGGGTTGTAGAAATACCACGCCTTCGACTGCGTTCCACCTGCTGGCGTACTCGTCGTCTGTTGGCTGCCAGTCGACTGCCTGTTGCCAATAGCGGACTGTTGCTGCAGCACCTGTTCGGCTTCAGCCTCTTCGCGGGCCCGTGCCTCCTCCTTCTCTTTCTTGATGAGTTCTTCTATGATTTTGTCTATCACCTTGTTGCGCTCATCCTCAGGCATCTTGGCCAGCCGTTGCAACGAGTCCTGCAACTCGATATTATTGGTATGGGGCACCAGTTCGTCGAGCACTTTTGAGCGGTCTGACAGCTGCTGATAGTCCTTGCGGTCCTTGTCGAGCAAGCCAATGGCGGTACCATAGCAGCGCTGGGCGTCAGCATATTTCTCACATTCCCAATACAGGTTGCCAAGCGTCAGCAACAGCACACCTTTCTCTATACCGCTGCGCGTCGCCTTCTTGTTGCCTTCTTCGTAGGCTTCAATGGCATGAAGGGTGTCGCGCTGGGTCAGATAGATGTTGCCGATGGCGTAATACAACTGATCGAGATAGTCCTTGTTGTTGTCCGACGAGGCCATGCGCCTCAGACGATTGATCATGCGCTTGGTGTCGCCGGCAGCCATCACCTCCGTCTGGGCGATGCGGGCATTGAACTCCAGTTCGTAGGGCGGGTTCAGGCGCACTACGTGGCGGAAAGCCTCGTAAGCCTCCTGGCGGTGACCCAGCTGCGCATGGAGCTGTCCCATCAGAAACCACTCGCGGGCTTTCTGCTTGCGACGGGTCTCATGCTTGATGACCTTGCTCAGATAGGGGATGGCCTCTTCGTAGCGTTCGATGCGGATGTAGTAGTCGGCATAGGTATAGTCCCAGTCCTTGACGGCACGATAGTCCATCGAGTCGCGACGCTGCTTCGTTATCACATCCTCTGCATCGTAGAGCCAGCCTAACTCCGTATAGCTCTTGGCCAACCAGGCACGCGCCTTGCCAACGATGGCGGGCTGCGTCTGATAGAGTCGCGCCATATAGGAGAAGGTGGCAGCAGCTTCCTCAAACTGTCCCTGCTGAAACTGCGACTTGCCCAACAACAGCCAGGCACGCCACAGGAAGGGGTTATATTCGCGACGGTTCAGCCATTCTATATCCTTGTCGGTCTTGCGACGACTCTTTTTCCATTCAGGACGCGCCTTGATGCTGTGCAGCTTGATGGCTTTCTCTGATTTTTCAATGGCACGGTTGAAATTGCCGCTACCTATTTCCCGGCTCTGCTTGTTGCCGACAGTATAGAGGGGTATGAGTTCCGTATAATTATCCTTGTTACCGTTCTCCTTCTCCAAACTGCCCTCAATGAAGGCCTGCGAACCATTGAAATAGGTGTTATAGCGGGCTGTGAACGACTGCCACCAGCGGCTCTTGGCCGTGTTCTTCTTGGTCGAGCAGGAAATGAAGAAGCAAGAGGAAGATAAAAGTAGAAAGAGGAAGATAAAGGACATTAGTTGTTGCGAAGAATGCTGTCCACAGGACATTTGTCTTTTATCTTCTTCTATCTCCTTCTGTCTCCTTTTATCTACTACGTCCGCCAATTTGCATTCGCTCCTGCTGGTACACGAGGCGCAGTCGCCCTCCTTCTGCACGATGGGTTCGTCCTTGTCGCCTATCGAGAAGACGGCAGCAACGGCACCCAGTGCCACAAGCGAGATGACAACTATCAGCAGAAAGGACATAATCTATGCGGTAGCAAATTCTTCACTCTTCACTCATTACTCTTCACCTCAAAGCCAACGGCTTTCAGGTGTTCCCAGAACTGTGGGTACGACTTGGTGACCACATGCGGATTATTGATGCGCAGGGCTGGAATGCGCAGGGCTGCAGGGGCGAAGGCCAGCGCCATACGATGGTCCTCGTAGGTATCAATGCCCATCTCGTAGTTGGGTTCGCATCGTTCACCATCCCAGAAAAGCTCGCTGCTATTCCTGTCCTTGATGACATACCCTAACTTGCGCAGCTCCTTCTTGAGGGCCTCAATGCGGTCGGTCTCCTTGATTTTCAGTGTTGACAGGCCATGGAAATGAAACGGCACGTTCATCAGCGCACAGCATACCACAAAGGTCTGTGCCAGGTCGGGCGAATTGTTGAAGTCGTACTCTAACCTGGGGACACAGCGTCCGGAATGGCGCAGCGTCACCGTTGTCGGCACACCTTCTTCCTTCGTCTCGAACGTCGTCTTCACGCCCAGCAGACTGAAGATGTAACGCGCTGAAGAGTCACCCTGCTTGGAAGCGTCCATCAGTCCCTCCAAACGTATCTCGTCATCCCTGTCGGCTGACAGCGCCATCATCTCATACCAGTAAGACGCGGCACTCCAGTCGCTCTCAATGAAGTAAGGGCGCTCCACATAGGGTTTGGGAGCCACAGTAATCGTCTCGAAGTCGCTCCATTCGGCATCAGCGCCAAACTCGCGCATCATCCATAGCGTCAGGTCAATATAGGGACGCGAGATGATGTCACCCTTCAGGCGCAGCGTCAGACCATGGCGCAGCACAGGACCTATCATCAGCAAGGCTGATATGTATTGCGAACTGATGTTGCCCGCCACTTCCAGCATGCCGCCCTCTAATGCATGTCCCTGAATAGACAATGGCGGAAAACCCTCAGCTCCAACATATCGGATGTCAGCGCCAAGAAGACGCAGTGCATCGACCAGCACGGCAATGGGGCGCTGCTTCATGCGTTCCGTACCCGTCAGCATGTGCTCTTCACCGTCTTTGACTGACAGCATGGCTGTCATAAAGCGCATGGCCGTACCAGCAGCCATGATGTCGATGTCGTGGGGATTGTCGCGCAACGCCTTGATGATGACTGCCGTGTCGTCGCAGTCTGACAGGTTTTCGGGCATGATGCCGCCGCCTGACAAGGCGTGGATAACCAGTGCGCGGTTGGAAATGCTCTTTGATGCCGGCAACTTGATAGTGTACTGGAGTTGCCGGGGAGCTGTTATTTGGTATTGTGTCATGATATCATTTCACCTATTTATTATATAATAACGGCAAAGATACAAATTATTGTAAGACCAGCCAAAAAAATACCTCAAAAATTTGCATAATTCAAAAAAACGTTGTACCTTTGCACCCGCTTAAAGCAAAAATGATCGGGATTTAGCGCAGTTGGTAGCGCACACGTCTGGGGGGCGCGAGGTCGCTGGTTCGAGTCCAGTAATCCCGACCAAGGTCAAGAGCTTGAGAATCAGTAGATTTTCGGGCTCTTTCCTTTTTTGTCCCTCAAAACAACAAAAAATGTCAAAACACTCATGAATATAACGTAATCTGAGGAATTATTCGTACCTTTGCAGCAAGTCACCAGATTCAATAAGGAAATGAAAAAAGTCTTGATGCTTACCTTGGCGCTGTTTATCACCATCTTTGTCGTGGTGATTCTTGGTAACGTCATTACCATTGGCGAGAAGTTCACTACAGTCTTTGGCGTTCCCTATTTCGAATATGCATTCTACCTGTTGTTGGCAGGACTATTTGCATATCTGGTATATTATGCCATATTGGAACCGATGAGGCGTATTCACAATGCTCCTGAGTTCCCCGTGTTGGCTGTAGAGGACCAAGAAGAGGGAGTGACAGACGACACCTATAGGAAAAGGCTGGTTTCCTTTGGCGAGAAGGTATGTGACAACTGCTATTATCTGAAACCGGCCCAAAGGACACAGCACCAGACTGAGTTGAAAAATGAACTTGCAAGATTGAGTACCACTCAAGATACCGAACTGATCAAGGCATTTTTGGACAAGGAAATAAAACAAAGGTATAAGGCTGTCGACGGGCAGATTCTCAAATATGGCTCCAAGGTCTTTATCATCACTGCTATTTCTTCCAGCAGCATGATTGACACCTTGGCAACGATGGGTCTGAATTACCGGATGATATCGGACATCGTGCGGGCATCAGGCTTTCGCCCGAACAAGTTGCAACTCATCAAGATGTACTATTACGTCATCTGCTCAGCCTTCTTCAGCTATTTCTTCCAGGGTGTCTCAGATTCAGTCGATGTGATAACGGACAGCCTCTCCGATGCATCAGACATTGATGTCACGGATGTTGAGATACCTGATGTCGATGCTTCATGTGTGGATTATTCCCAATATGTGAAGAACTTGAACATACCAGGAGTTCCATTAGGTCCTCTTGCCGACGGCCTTGCCAACGCCGTTATGACCATTGCTATCGGTTATATTGCCAAGTACTACCTTCAGAAAGGTTCAAAGGAGCTGAAGGGTGCCAAGGGCAGACGGGTTAAGTTGAAGGCTAAGATGAAGGCTCTGGGTCAGGTACCCAGACTTCTTGTGGAAGTCCCGGAACAGATTGGAAGCAGCGGCCTTACATGGGCCATGAAGGGTTTCGAGAAGGCATATAGTAAAGTGACAAAGAATAAAAGTGACGAAGAGGTCATGTCTGATATGGACGGGTACGATTATCCAGAAGAGGCACCCATAGAAAAAAGACCGAAGAAAAAAGGACTCTTTAGTTTTTGGAAGTAATTACTCACTTGGCCGAGGTGAATAGTACAGCAGGATCGGACATGACAGAATTCTGATGCTCATCAGCAGAATTCTGACCATTAGAATTTTCGTCATGAGCATCAGAATTCCAAAAACCAGCATCAACTGGAAGGTGTGACTAATTCCTCCCATTGGAAAGGGGAGGTTAGGTGGGGTTGATTGTTCTCACGCGCGCGCACGCTATGATAGCTAAACTAATTTTTATCCCACACTTCCTACACCTACGACACCAAATCTGGGTGTTGGAAGTGTCGGAAGTGCGGGTTCTTTTTTTGTTACACAAATAGCATGATTTTAGAGTAAGCGTACTAACAGACTGCGATAATATGGGAGACTATCTATTTTCGACCGAATTCAAGCTGCGTCAGTTCCTGATTAACATCACCGATAAAACGGTCATGAAAGATTTAACCCAAATCGGTCGTTAGACTGAATTGGGTTTAATGGCTCAAACTGTAATGACGCAAGTTTTCTTTACAAATCGCCGTTTAAGGGCATAAATGTTAAAAAGTGTGCCAATGGTTGGCACTCTTTTCGATTCAGCAGCTCAAAAATATGCTTTTTGGTAATTGTTTATTACAAATTAGGGGATGCAATCAACCCCTCCTGTCCTCCCCTTTCTAAGGGGCGGGATTAGATACTGAGGGCAGTCCGAGGTGCAAAGGAGGAAAACATCAATAAATATACCTGCTGACGTAGTCCATCACTTCCTTTTTTGTTTCTGGAGGACACAATGCCGGATCATTGATGATGGCACTGTGTTTGCCTATCGGATTGATGACCATCTTCACGTTTGGTCCCACATGCCTAGGCTTGCCTGCCGTCCACGGATCATCATAAGAATAGTACAGCAGGATCGGACAGGTCGTGTTGGTAAAGAAATTCGTAGCGATGTCATTAAAAATTGTACCATCGTATGTGCTTACGACCCAGCGGTCTTCGTCATGCAAAGCGTATGGCAGCACATCGTCGAGTTTGAAACTCGTGCCGGCCAGTTGGTCTTCAAAATAACTGTACCCGTTGTTCTGCCAGCCCAGTTGTTTGGCACATTCCACGAAATAGGAGCGAAAGGCGTCATCTTTGTTCTCCTCGTTAATGGAAACGACACGTTTCACCAATTTATCATTGTTTACCGCCAATTGCTCCAGCAAGTCTGTTCGCCCGGCATTGTGCGTGATGTATTGGAAAACCTGAAAATAGAAGTCGAACAGGTTGAACACATATTCGGTGAACGGCGGTGTCCTGTGGTGCGACGCCTCCATCTGCTGACAATACGTCTGATACATCCCCTGTTCGCCGTCCTGCAACGCTTTGCTGATGCCGGTTTTCATCAGTTCACGCTCATGCTCCGTACCCACCTCTTCGAACAGATACGGTCCGAAGCGCTCATCATTGAGGCTGAGCATAAACGGAGAACAGAAAGCCGTCGCCAGATCCATATCCTGCGGATAGTAATAGGCATAGATGATGGATGTCTCGCCGTTCTTGCTGGTACCCGCACTCATCCACTTGCCTTTGAAAAGAGGCTTCAGCGTCAGATAGACGTCATGCAGGTCTGCCGCGCTCTGAGCACAGGTCTGGTAGTCCCATTTCCCATTGTCCTGATTGTACGACTTGCCGTAGTTACGATGCTCTACATGCACCACGTTGGCATTGAGGTTGACACCGATGTCTGACACGTCGCTAAAATCATACCACTCATAGCCCTCCGTCAGCAGGACAGTGGGACGGTCAAAGCCGCGGAAGAGGATACACACGCGCTGCTGGAACGACTCACCGCCCTCGTCGTCGTGGTTGAGGTCCTGCGTAAAGAACATACTGTATTGCTCCTTGTAGTCCCATTCGCCAGTCGCTTTCTTGCGCACCGCCGCCGTATCGGGATCGGCTTCAATCATAGATATGGACTGGATGTCCTGTAGCGCCTGTTTGAGCGTCGTGTATTGTGGCGCTACCACCGGGTCGTCGTCTTGACACGAGGTGAATAGCAGGCAGCTTATCACCAGCACCCATAGAGCAATGCCGCCGCCAACGCGCATGTTTCTTTCTTTCATAGTTACTGGTCTGGAGAACCGTTGTAGTGATAGGGTTCTTCTATGGGCAGGGGTTTGAAGTCTGCATCCTCGGCATTGGCGGGAGCTTTATGGATGAGCTGTTCACCATATTCTCCGCGTACGGTGCCAGTATTCATCAGGAGGTCGGAATACTTGATGGTGGGAATGACAATGCCGAAAATACCGATACCGACCCGGATACCTTCGGGACGGACATTGTTGAAGACAACAGCCGTCTTATAGCCGAGGTGGTGATTGATGACCATGCGGTTATGCTGCTGGTAGGTATCCCACTGCTCCTTGTCAGTCTTGGTGGTGTCGGCATGTGTGAAGATGCGCCCGACGTTGTCCACATAGTCGTCGATGACGTCGCCCTGGATGCTGTCGTTGGCCTTGAGGCATTCGCGGATATTGTCTTCCATCTGCCAGCGCATCATGCTGTCAGAGGGGCGTGTCACCATTGCTATCAGCAACAGGATAATTAAGAAGGTGATAAGGACGGCCAACTTGCCCAGACAGCTGTGGAGAAATTCCTCCATCAGCGACTGCTTTCTATAGCTGTTGCGGTTAAACTGTTCCATGATGAATGGTTATAGGCTACTCTTGTCGTTGTGTAAAAGGTTCATGAACTCCTGTCGGGTCTTGGCCTGGTTGAAGGCGCCACAGAAGTCACTGGTTGTAGTAATGCTGTTTTGTTTTTCCACGCCGCGCATCTGCATGCACATGTGCCGGGCCTCAACGACGACCATGACACCCAGTGGCTTCAGCGTCTGCTGGATGCACTCTTTGATCTGAAGGGTCAGACGCTCCTGTACCTGCAGGCGATGGCTGTAGATGTCGACCACGCGGGCAATCTTTGAGAGTCCGGTGATATAGCCGTTGGGAATGTAAGCGACGTGTGCCTTGCCGTAGAAAGGCAGCAGATGGTGCTCGCAGAGCGAGAAGAAGTCAATGTCCTTGACGATGACCATCTGGCTGTAGTCTTCCCTGAACAGGGCATCGGTGAGCACCTTATGAGCATCCATGCCGTAGCCGCGTGTCAGTACTTGCATGGCTTTGGCGACGCGCATGGGCGTCTTCTGTAGCCCCTCGCGGTCAGGGTCCTCGCCTAACAGCTGCAGAATGTCGTAGTAGTGGGAAGCCAGGTTGTCAAGCCCCTCTCTGTATTCTTGTTCTTGTATCATTCCTTTTGTGTTGTTTCAATACTGCACCGATATCTTGCCTTTGACGATGGTGGCTTGGTTGAATCCCATCTTCCGCAGGCTGACGAGCATCTGGTGTGCTTCCTCATAGGTGCGATAGTTGCCCACGCGGCATATCCAGCGCGGCGAATAGAAGTGAACATAGACTGGGGTCTCGGGGAAACTGGCCTTGACGCTATTGCCAGTCTGTTCTGCCTGCTGACGGTCCTTTCGTGAGTTTCCGCCTGCAAACACTTGTACGCGATAGCCGTTAATCTTATAGCTGTTGCGCATCATTTTCTTGGTCATGTCGACGGGTGCCGGTTCTTTCTCATCTTCAGCCGAGGTGTCGGCAGTTGTCGAGGATGTCGGCTGTTTGGGTTTGCTGTCGGCCTCTGTCGTTGCATTAGCAGGAGCAGTTGTCGTGGCAGTCGTGGCGGTAGCGGCCGGACCAAGTGCGGCCTTGTTCACCAGGTAGTTGATGCTGTCGGTCTGGTGGATGGTAATCGTCCCCTTGCCCGCCTCCTTTTGCTGTATGCGCTGGGTAAAGTTTTGCGCTGATAAAGGTAAAAAAGTAAAAAGGTAAAAAGGTAAAACCATGAGAACCCTTTTAAAATTATAGTATTCTGAAATTGTCATCATAATGTTCTATTTTTTACTTTTTACTTTTTTACCTTTTTACTTTTTATTTCTTCCAGGCGTCGATGATGCCCTTGAAGTCAGCGCACTTCAGCGAGGCACCGCCAATGAGACCGCCGTCGATGTCGGGCTTTGCAAACAGCTCGGGAGCGTTGCTGGCCTTGCAAGAACCACCATAGAGGATGGTTGTGTCGTCGGCTACTGCCTGACCGTACTTCTCGGCGATGATGCTGCGGATGTAGGCGTGGATCTCCTCAGCCTGCTCAGCGGTAGCGGTCTTGCCGGTACCGATGGCCCAGATGGGTTCGTAGGCGATGACGATCTTGCGGAAGTCTTCCTCAGAGAGGTTGAACACGCTGCCCTCGAGCTCGGCCTTGACGACCTCGTTCTGCTTGCCGGCCTCACGCTCCTCCAGGCTCTCACCGATGCAGAAGATGACCTTCAGGTCGTTCTTCTGAGCCAGCAGCACCTTCTCCTTCAGGATCTCGGGCGTCTCCTTGTAGTATTCGCGACGCTCTGAGTGACCCAGGATGACGTACTGAGCACCGGTAGACTTCACCATCTCGGCAGAAACCTCACCCGTGAAGGCACCCTTCTCCTTGTCGGCGCAGTTCTCGGCACCGAGTCCGATAATGTCCTGATTGATGACGTTGGCGACAGATGCCAAGTGGATGAACGGGGTGCAGATGACAACGCCGCAGTTGGGCTTGTCAGCAGTCAGTGCTTCGTTCAACTCCTTTGCCAGGGCAATGCCCTCCTGCAGGTTCAGGTTCATTTTCCAGTTGCCTGCTACAATCTTCTTTCTCATTGTTGTGTTACTTTTAATTTGTTGATAATGGTTATTATGTTTTAAATGTTCTTTTCTCTTCAACCAGCGCGACCATGCCCACAGGCGGTCGGCAATGGTGAGCAGCAACAGCGGCAGGATGTACCACAGTACGATGATGAGTACCTTCTGCGGAATGGAGTCCTCGGGCATCTTGCCGATGGCCATTTTCTCCAGTTTCGCACTCAGGGCATACTCGTCGGGAAGCCTGTTCTTGCTCCATTTGCGGATGATGACACCATCCTTGAGCAGCAGCAGTCCCGGGTTGCTGCGGATGATGGTCTTGAGCACGATGTCGTCGGTCTGGCAGAACGGGTACTCAGCACCCGTTGAGTTGCGCCATTCGTCAATGCCCTTGGCGCCGCTGGCCGTCAGGCAGTAGAACGGATAGCCGTTGTCCTCGGCATACTCATACAGCTGGTTGATGAGGTCCAGCTGGCTGTCGTCAGCCTGTTCCAGATGCGGCGAGACGAGCAGCAGGGTATAGCCCTTGGTGTTCAGCAACGTCTCCGTGATATCTTCACCGTTATCTATCCGCTCCACAAAGAAGTCGGCGTAAGGTGAATCGTGGCCTTCCATCATCTTCTGCCAGCCGCCGCGCAGGTCTGTGCCCACGTGGTAGGGGCGGAAGTCGAAATAGGGCAGGTCGTAGAGTGACCATCCTGATACGGCGACGATGAACACCACCGTATAGTTGAAGACTATCCATTGGTTAGACTTCGAGATGAACCTCACCATGTCCAACGGCCACCGTCTCACGATGACGGCCAGTAGCAGCAGAACGACATTCTTGAAGAAGGTCTGCCAGTTGGTGAGCACGATGGCGTCACCGAAACACCCGCAGTCGCTGATGGGATTGGCGATGGCCAGCCACAGCGTCAGCGGTGTCATGACGAGCATCATCAGCAGTGCCAGCATAGCCATCAGCCGCCTGCGGATGGCGAAGAGCAGGCAGATGCCCACCGTGAACTCGAAGGCAGACAGCAGGACGGAGGCTCCGAGGGTCATCAGACCCGAAAAGTAATCCCCAAGTCCCAGTGCCGTCAGGTAGTCGTCCAGTTTATATTGTGTACCCAGCGGGTCAACGGCCTTGACGAATCCTGAGAATATCAGGGTCAGAGCCAGAATGATGCGGGCAATATTTACGATGACTTTCCTCACGCTTCGCTCAGCTTGATAACTCCGAATACGGCATAGTTGATGATGTCCATATAGTTGGAGTCAATGCCCTCGCTCACCTTTAACTGCCCGCCTCTCAGCGCTATCTCCTCAATCTCCTTGATACGCTCTATCTTGGTGAGTATGAAGTCGGTATAAGAGCTGACACGCATGCCGCGCCACGCCTCGTCATAGTCGTGGTTCTTGCGCTTCATCAGTTCCAGCGCCTCCTGGGCATATTGGTCATAGAGCGTCAGGGCTTCTTCCACACTGATGTCAACAGTATCGCTGAAACCGTTGCTCAGCTGTATCAGGCCCACGATGCCATAGTTGATGAGGGCGATAAACTCCGGACGGATGCCTTCGCCCACGAGCGATTCCTTCTTGATTTCCAGCGAACGGATGCGCTTGGCCTTGATGAACAGCTGATCGGTCAGCGACGACGGTCGCAGAATACGCCACGAAGCCCCATAGTCGTGGAGTTTCTTCTCAAACAGCGCACGGCACTCGGCTATGGTCTGTTCAAACTGGCGATTGGTGATTTCTTCTTTTGTTGCCATATTTTGTGTGCAAAGTTAGTAAAAAAAATATAAAATACCCTCCATGAGCATTTTTTTTTGTACTTTTGTGCCCACAATTCATGATACAAGGCAAATGAAACTCTATTCCGACGCAGCTTTAGCCAAGATATTAGACAAAGACATCTTCCACCAGATCGGCAGTGTTGCCGACCGTTTGGGCGTGGAATGCTACGTCGTTGGCGGCTATGTGCGGGACATTTTCTTAGAGCGTCCCAGCGACGACATTGACGTGGTGGTGGTAGGCAAGCCTCACCCCCTGACCCCCTCTCCAAAAGGCGAGGGGGAACACCCTGTCAGTGTGGGTATTGCCGTGGCATCGGAACTCAAGAAACAGTTAGGCAGGAAGGCCCACCTCTCCGTCTTCCGCAATTTCGGCACCGCACAGGTGAAGATCAGGGAAAAGGCGACGGAAATAGAAGTGGAGTTCGTCGGTGCCAGGAAAGAGAGCTACAGCCACGACTCGCGCAAACCCATCGTGGAGGACGGCACGCTGGAAGACGACCAAAACCGCCGCGACTTCACCATCAACGCCATGGCCATCTGTCTGAACCACAGCCGCTTCGGCCAACTGGTAGACCCCTTCAACGGCATCGCCGACCTGGAAGACGGCATCATTGCCACACCCCTCGACCCGGAGGTGACGTTCAGCGACGACCCCTTGCGCATGATGCGCTGCATCCGCTTTGCCACGCAGCTGAATTTCCAGATAGAACCGGAGACGTTTGAAGCCCTTCAGCGCATGGCTGACCGCATCGAAATTGTCAGCGGTGAGCGCATCGAGGTGGAACTGAACAAAATCATGATGGCCCCCCACCCCAGCACCGGCTTCGACTACCTGCAACGTTCTGGGCTCCTGCAAATTATCCTTCCCGAACTGTCAGCCCTCGACATTGTCGAGAAGCGCGACGGCAGAGCGCACAAGAACAACTTCTACCACACCTTGGAAGTGCTGGAGAACGTCGCTAAAAGTGAAAAATTAAGAGTGAAGGGTGAAGAATTTCCTACCGGACAAGAGGCTGGCGCAGAAGGTGTGGCGGAAGCAAATTATTCACTATTCACTTTTCCCTTATACCTTCGTTGGGCGGCGCTGCTGCACGACATCGGGAAGACAAAGTCAAAACGCTGGGAACCGGGAACAGGCTGGACATTCCACAACCACAACCTCATCGGCGCACGGATGGTGCCCGCCATCTTCCGCCGTCTGAAGCTGCCCATGGGTGCAGAAATGAAATACGTGCAAAAGCTGGTCGACCTCCACATGCGGCCGCAAGTCATTGCCGACAGCGAGGTCACTGACTCTGCCGTGCGACGACTGCTCAACGATGCCGGCGACGACATCGACGACCTCATGACGCTCTGCGAGGCCGACATCACGTCGAAAAACGAGGTCAAGAAGAAAATGTTCCTCGAAAACTTCCGCATGGTGCGCGAGAAGCTCGCCGACCTCAAGGAAAAAGACTACAAGCGGCTGTTGCAGCCTGTCATCGACGGCAACGAAATCATGGAGATGTTCCACCTCCAGCCTTCCCGGGAGGTTGGTGTACTGAAGCAGTACCTGAAGGATGCCGTGCTTGACAATCGCGTGGAAAACGAGCGCGAGCCGCTGATGGAGCTGCTCATGGAAAAGGCTAAAGAGATGGGGCTGACGGACTGACGACTGCGTCCAATTGTCAGAAAAACAGCTAATAAAGTTTGTTAAATATGGCGTACCTATTATATAGGTATGCTCTTTTTTTCGTACCTTTGCAATTTGGAAACCAAGGGAACAATCAAGGTTTTCCCAAAGAAACAGCTTATTAAATTAATTATTAACATAGGTATGAAAATGAAGAAAATTGCAATGTTTGCGGCTATTGCTGCAACACTTGTTTCTTGTTCTGGTGGCGGTGGCCGCCCCACTTTTGGAGACAACGAGTTTCCTGTGACGACAATCAATACGTCAAGTGCTGATTTGCAGACTACCTATCCTGCAACCATCAAGGGCGTTCAGGACGTAGAGATCCGTCCGAAGACTTCAGGATTCCTGACACAGATTAATGTCAAGGAAGGTCAGACGGTCAGTGCCGGACAGACGCTGTTCGTTATCGACAACGAGACTTTCCAGGCTCAGGTGCGACAGGCTCAGGCTGCCGTCAACACGGCACAGCAGCAGGTCAACACGGCTCAGCTGACTTATGAGAACACCAAACAGCTGCATGAGAATAAAGTGGTTGGTGACTATGAGTTGCAGACGTCACAGAACACCTTTGAGAGTGCCAAGGCCCAGCTGGCCCAGGCAAAGGCATCACTGGCTGCCGCCAAGGAGGCCCTGAGTTTCTGCTATGTGAAGAGCCCCGCCTCGGGTGTCGTTGGTACGCTGCCTTACAAGAAAGGCGCCTTGGTCAGCGGCTCTAACGTGCTGACCAGCGTAGCTAACATCTCGTCCATGGATATCTACTTCTCAGTGACTGAGAAGGAGGCTATGGTGCTTTCGCAAAGAGGACTTGCTTCGCTGCCCCCCGTCAAGCTGAAGCTGGCCGACGGCAGCATCTATGCCCATGAGGGAAAGGTTGCCCGCATGAGCGGCATTGTGGACCAGGCCACGGGTTCGGTACAGCTCGTTGCCACGTTCTCCAACCCCGAAAGGCTCCTGAAGAGCGGCGGTACGGGCACCATCATCATTCCCCGTCTGGCTAATTCGGCTATCATCATTCCCCAGGCAGCTGTGTCGGAGGTACAGAACAAGAAGTTCGTCTACACCCTGGGCGAGGGGAATAAAGTTAAGTACACGGAAATTAAAGTTGACCCACAGGACGACGGCAACAACTATATTGTCACCGAAGGTCTGAAAGCCGGCGACAAGTATGTGACTAACGGTATCACCAAGCTGAACGACGGCATGGAGATTGTACCCATCACGCCACAGCGCTACCAGGAGAAGATTAACGAGCAGGCCAAGGCCATGACAGCCGGCGAAATCGTGGGAGCGATGAAGAAGTAGTTAAGAGATAAAAGTTAAGAAATAAGAGATATGACTTTTACAACATTTATCAAACGCCCGGTACTGTCGACGGTGATTTCTATCCTCATCGTCCTGCTGGGTTTCATCGGCCTGGTGTCACTGCCTATTGAGCAGTACCCCAACATAGCGCCTCCTACCGTGGCGGTATGGACGAGCTATCCCGGTGCCGATGCTGAAACGGTGAAGAACTCCGTCATCACACCGCTGGAAGAGAGTATCAACGGTGTGGAAGGTATGGACTATATATCGTCAACGGCAGGTGCCGGTTCAGCACAGATCAGCGTGCTGTTCCGTCAGGGCATGAATGCCGATATGTGTGCCGTGAATGTGCAGAACCGCGTGCAACAGGCTCAGGCGCTGTTGCCTGCTGAGGTGAC
>JAEEGF012320265.1_pt1 | contig 26941 bp, 24 predicted proteins | sample 9134171 | NCBI WGS metagenome assembly JAEEGF01 (sample SAMN16246542, study PRJNA631951) | gut metagenome | biome: gut microbiome; feature: rumen; material: AP-attached | host: Bos | place: Iran: Karaj | collected 2018-10 | reverse complement strand
GGTTGGTTGGTCGTTTGGGAGATTGGTCGTTTGGTCGTTTGGTTGGTTGGTCGTTTGGTCGTTTGGGAGATTGGGTGGTTGGTCGTGAAAATAATTGGATGAAGATGTTGTCTTTTCCAAAAAATTGATTATTTTTGCAGTCATGAAGAAATATCAGTATCATATTTTCAGTCCGTACCGCGTGTGTCCGTTGGGTGCGCACGTGGATCATCAGCATGGTCTGGTGACAGGATTTGCGATTAATAAAGGTGTTGACCTATGGTTTAATGTGAACGGAAGTTCACAAATTGACAATGGAGAATTGACAATTGACAATTATCCGGAGAGTCATGTGCATCTGGAGTCTAAGACGTTTGAAGGCGTGGTGGATTTTGAGATCAATGCACCGACGCAAGTGAGAGAGCACCACTGGGGTGACTATGCCCGGGGAGCGAAGTATGCGCTGATGAAGCGATTTGAACTGAAGCGAGGCATTGATGGTGTGATACAAGGTTCGTTGCCTGTGGGTGGTTTGTCTTCATCTGCAGCAGTGCTGATAGCGTATGTGATGGCGTTCGCCAAGGCGAATGATATTGCGTTGAAGCCATTCGAGGTAGTGAAGATAGCTTCGGAGGCAGAACGTGAGTACATTGGGTTGAATAACGGCTTGCTTGACCAGGCTTGTATTGCATTGGGTAAGAAGGATGGGTTACTGTTCCTGGATTGCGACAACAATGAATGGCGCATCATCAAACGGAATCCTGAAATGCCAGAGTTTGAAATTGGTATTTTCTTTTCGGGACTGACGCGTTCGTTGGTGAACTCAGACTACAATCTCCGTGTGTATGAATGTAAGACGGCTGCATGGAATATGCTGGCCTATACGGACCAGCCGCTGAAGACGTTTGACAAGACCTTCCTAAGGGATATTCCCAAGGCGACGTTCGAAAAGACGCGGATAGCCATGCCGGCGCGCTTTGCCCGTAGGGCTGAACATTTCTATTCGGAATACCGTCGTGTGCGTCAGGGTGTGACAGCATGGGAAACAGGCAATATGAAATTGTTCGGGAAGTTGTCGTTTGACTCGTGCGAGAGTAGCATTCATAACTATGAGTGCGGTTCACCGGAATTGATTGCGATCTATGAGATAATGCGCAGTTTGCCGGGGGTATATGGTGGACGATTCTCGGGCGCAGGTTTCAAGGGGGCTTGTATAGCACTCGTAGATCCTGCCTATAAGGAAGATATTCAGAAGGTGCTTACAGAGAAATATCTGGAGCAGTTCCCTGAGTACGAAAAAACATTCCAAGTATTCTGGGTCCGTCCCGACGACGGTGCCCGTTTTGTATAACGAACACGAATAGCACGAATCAAACGAATATGATAGTTTATAAGGAAGAGGCTTATAAGATAATGGGAGCAGCGTTCAAGGTATATAATGGCCTTGGGCACGGATTTCTAGAAGCAGTCTATCAAGAGGCTTTGGAAATCGAATTTCAGAAGCGGGGTATTCCTTATGAACGTGAAAAAGAGTTGAGGATCTACTACGATGGTGTGGAACTTAAGCAAACCTACAAAGCAGACTTTGTCTGTTTTGGGAAGATAATCGTAGAACTGAAGGCGGTAAGCGCGTTAGACGACGCTCACCGGTCTCAGGTTTATAATTATCTTCATGCCACCAACTATAAGTTGGGGCTTTTGCTTAACTTCGGATGTCCTGACGAATTGGAGTACGAACGTAAGGTTCTTTAATTCGTGTAATTCGAGAGATTCGTGTTCAGAAGAAAAAAGGAGAAATAACGTATGAAATGTATTGTAATAGCAGCTGGATATGCCACAAGGCTTGGTGAACTGACGAAGAACTTTCCGAAGCCATTGTTGAAAATAGGGGAGAATACTATCTTGGGAAGAATGTTGGATGATATCGACAGGATTCCTGAGATTGATGAGCATATTATTATCTCAAATCATCGCTTCGCTCCCATTTTCGATAAATGGAAGATGGAAGATGGAAGATGGAAGAAGCCTATTACCATTGTGGATGATGGCACAGAGACGAATGAGACTCGTCTTGGAGCAGTAAGAGATTTAATATATGCAATAAATGGTGGTGTTATTCCTGGCGACAAAGAATTCTCAATTGTCAATTCTCAATTGTCAATTATAAATGATGACCTGTTGGTAGTGGCAGCAGATAATCTGTTGTTCTTCTCGTTCCAGGAGTTTGTGGACTTTGCTCGTGCCAAAGGCACATCGTGTATCATGTGTCATGAGCAGCCGTCGATAGAAAAGTTGCAGCGTACGGGCGTGGTGGAACTGGATGAGAACAATAGGGTGGTGGGTATGGAGGAGAAACCACAGGTGCCCAAGAGCCACTGGGCTGTACCACCTTTTTATATATATCTAAAAAAAGACCTCGACTTAGTCAGGCATTCGGTAGAGAACGGTTGTGGCAAGGATGCGCCGGGTAATCTGGCACATTATATGGTGGAGCATACCACGATGCATGCCTGGCCCATGAGTGCAGGGAGGTTTGATATTGGCAGCCTCGATACATATTATGAGGCGGTTGAGAAGTTTGGAGACCCCTCCAACTCCCCTGCATAGGGGAGAGCCAGCGATGGATATACAAATGAACAAAATTTTGATATAACAATTAATGATTTTAAAGTCTCCCTAAACAGGGAGATATAGAGGGTCTGAATATGAAAAAAATATTAGTTACGGGAAGTGCCGGATTTATTGGCTCGAACTTGGTGCTACGCTTATTTAAGGAACTGAGTGAGGGTACTATTGTAGGACTGGATAATCTGAATGATTATTATGATCCGACACTGAAAGATTATCGCCTCAGTGAGATTGAGAAGGCAAAGCCTGCAGGAATTGAATATGAGTTCGTCAAGGGTGATTTGGCTGACAAGGCACTGATTGATGGACTGTTCGAGAAGTACCACTTTGACGTGGTGGTGAATCTGGCCGCTCAGGCTGGCGTGCGCTATAGTATCACCAATCCTGATGCGTATATTCAGAGCAATATGATAGGGTTCTATAACATCCTAGAGGCTTGTAGACACAGCCGTGATGGAATTGATAATGGACAATTGACAATTGATAATTATAAGGGCGTGGAACACTTGGTGTACGCCTCGAGTAGTTCTGTCTATGGTGGCAACAAGAAGGTGCCGTTCTCGACGGATGACAGGGTGGATAATCCTGTGTCGCTGTATGCGGCTACGAAGAAGAGCAACGAGCTGTTTGCTCACTGTTATTCAAAACTGTATGACATTCCCACCACGGGTTTGCGTTTCTTCACAGTATATGGTCCTGCCGGTCGTCCAGATATGGCATACTTTGGTTTCACCAACAAACTGCTGAAGGGCGAGACTATCCAGATCTTTAACTACGGCAACTGCCGTCGTGACTTTACTTATGTCGATGACATCGTAGAGGGCGTATTTCGTGTGATGCAGAAGGCTCCAGAGCGCAAGAAGGGTGAAGATGGCCTACCCATCCCTCCATACGCAGTATATAACATCGGTGGCGGACAGCCTGAGAACTTGCTGGATTTCGTGAACATCCTGCAGGAAGAACTGGTACGTGCCGGTGTACTGCCTCAGGATTTCGACTTCGAGGCACACAAGAAACTGGTACCCATGCAGCCAGGTGATGTGCCCACGACGTATGCGGATGCCACAGCCTTGGAACGTGACTTCGGGTTTACACCAAAGATCACACTAAGAGAAGGGTTACGTCACTTCGCAGAGTGGTACGCAACGTTTTATTGCAAGTAGGGTGGAAAAGGGAGCAGTTAGGCAGGTTTGTCTAACTGCTCGTAGATGGAGTTATTGGACTTGTACTCGGGTACGATTTCCTTCATTTTGCGTACGGTAGCCATGTTGTCGTATTTCTTGGCAATGGCTATCAGATCGTCAATCTGTTGACAGGCAGTAGCATAGTCATACTCACGAACACTGGCAATACGAATCTTCTTATTGAAGGTAGGTTTGGTGCCCTCTAGTTCGTTCAGCACTTCCTCGTAAAGTTTCTCGCCCTCACGCAAGCCGGTAATCTTGATTTCGACATTCTTGGCTCCTGACAGGGCTATCATGCGTCGGGCGAGGTCGATAATCTTAACAGGCTGTCCCATATCGAAGACAAAGATTTCGCCGCCATTACCTTTTGTGCCAGCTTCAAGAACCAGTTTACATGCCTCAGGGATTAGCATGAAGAAACGTACGATGCGTTCATCAGTTACGGTGACCGGTCCGCCATTCTTAATTTGTTCCTTGAACAACGGGATAACGGAACCGTTAGAGCCCAGTACATTTCCGAAGCGGGTGGTCACAAACTGAGTATAGTTAATGAATCCGGGATTTTCGCCTAAGTGATTGGCAGCCTCATGGCGTAACTTACGGTTGAGGCTTTGCACATAGATTTCACAGATGCGTTTCGAGCAACCCATCACGTTGGTGGGATTAACAGCCTTGTCTGTAGAAATCATCACGAACTTCTTGACACCATATTTCACGCTGAGGTCGGCAATGACTTTTGTGCCGTAGATATTATTGAGTACGGCCTCAGAGGGGTTGTCCTCCATCATCGGTACATGCTTATATGCTGCAGCATGGAATACAAAATCGGGACGATATTTGCTAAAGATGGCTTCCATACGTGTTACACGGTCGATGCTAGTCACGATGATATTGGCCTCAACATTAGGAAAATCCTTTGCCATCATGAGGCGGATGTCGTGCTGGGGCGTCTCTGCCTGGTCAATCAGAATCATTCTCTTTGGTTTGTAGATAGCAATCTGCCGAACCATTTCGGAACCGATGCTACCAGCGGAACCTGTAATCAAGATACACTTGTCTTGCAGCAACTCACCTACCGACTTCATGTCAATATCAATCTCAGCGCGAGGGAGCAAGTCTTCTACCGAGACCTCATTCAGCTGCATACCCTCTATGTCTTCATCGGTCAGCTGTCCGTCTTCGACTTTGGCTTCTGTAGCTGGGCGGGCCATGAAAATCTTACATCCTGCTCCTATCAGTAAATTCTGTACTTCCTGATTATCGCGAAATTCTTTAACGCGGAGGGGAGAGACCAGTACACCCTCAATCTTTTCTTTTTTGATGATGCTTTCCAAATCGTCGTCAACGTTATACACATTCTTGCCCATCAATTGCATGTGCTTAGCCCGTTTATCGTGGGAGATAAAACCACATAACATGAATTTGCGAGGACGCTGGGTGCGGATGTTCTTGGCCAGACCGACACCACCCGACAATGCCCCATAGATAAGTACACGCATGGTACGTTTATCATTCAGTGCAACATCATAGAGTGATTTTACAACAACGCGTATGGCCCACATGAGCAAGGTAGCGATGATAAAAGCAATGACGGTCTCAGTCTGGGTCAGTGCAGCAATGACAGTCAAGTCGTTATGCTGTAGAACTTCCGACAGAATGACTGCAATCACCATATTTAAGAGGTTGGCATAAGCCACTTTCATCAAGTCAACAAATGACGAATAACGTACTACTCCAGAATAAGTGCGGAACACTCTTGCTCCGATGAGACTTAAAAGCGCATATAGCACTGAGGTGTAGAACACATCAAATCGCAAGTCGAACAACATTTGCGTTTTCTCAAACGCCCAAAACGCCAACATTGATGAAAGGAACACCAAGAGGCAATCGTTCAGTAGCAAACACCAATATGGTAAAGAGTCCTTACTGAAATACCAACTCAATATTTTCTTAATGAGATTCATAGTAGTCGTTATTTTTCGGCAAAAGTACAAAAAAAATAACTAACTTCCAATTGAATTCGATTATTTTTATAAAATTGCGTAGAAATTTGACAAAATGTTTGGTGGTGTCATTCTTATTGTCTAATTTTGCGCCCCAATATATTATTTCGATATTGGATGAAAAAATTTTTTTTAATGGCTTCGGCCATGTTTGCATTAACTGCCTGCGAGAAGGCAGTTTTGCCAGAAGAAGGTTTAGCTTCGGAAGAAGCAAGTTTAGTAACAGGTTCTGCGAAGTTAAACATTTTCACGAGTACTCCAGGTGATTCAGAAGAAGAGACGATAGCTGAAGGGAAAGTCTATATTTTTAACAGTACAGGAAATTGTGTCCAGTTGCTTTCGATGGATGAGGAAAGCCAACAGATTACCACGCAGTTGCCACCAGGACAATATACCCTCTATGCCATTGGAGGAAATGACTTGACACGATTTGCGCTGCCAACGCAGAGTGAGGCGACGTCGAGCAGTGTGATTACGCGACTGGCAGGCAAGGTGATGGACGACTTGATGATGGCATCGGTGGTTGTTGATTTGGAGGAAGAAGAGAGTCTCAATCAGAATATAGCGTTGGAGCATAAGGTGATTTGTCTGGACGATATAGAGATCAGACAAGTGCCACAGACAGCGACGAAGGTAGAGGTGACCTTTACACCACTATACAGTTCTGTCTGTCTGGACGGCAGTTTCCCTGCCTCACCGACAGAGTCGTATAAGATAGCACTAACGAAACAGGCTGATGGCAGTACATGGAAGGCGGCGCCCGACCAGATGTTGTTCCCCTCTAAGGGAACACCTACCGTCAATGTCACCATCAGTACGAGTACGGGCAATCTCTCTTATTCATTTACGGCAGAAGCATTGTCGGCCAATCATCATTTCTCGATAGTCGGTACCTATCAGACACCACAGGGCGTTACACTGACAGGTATCCTGACTGCCGGAGACTGGGGTGAAGATAAGGAAATAGCCTTCGATATTGATGAGAGTGATGTGGAAGTCAGGAATTACATAGCAGGTGAGTTCTGTGGCGACTACTATGTCGTTTCAGTGGATGAGACCCATCGTAAAGCCGTGTTGTTGGCAAAGGAGAAAATCAGTTATACGGCACCAAGCGGTAATGCTACCAATGCCCAGTGGAAGGCCGTGCTGACAGCTCCGATGGCTGCGTTGGAGAAACCGGCAGGAGTTACCAGCGACTGGCGACTGCCAACGCTTGAAGAGGTGGGTATCTTCTCGAAAGACACACAAGTGACTTATTTCGGTGAGACTTCACATAATACCCCCAACTTCTATTGCGTAGATGGTGATGGTGTGCTGTATTGGGCCTATACCCATCAGAATGGCAATACGTTTGTGTTGAATAGTGGTCATACAGGTTTTGTGGATATCATTTATTTGAGACCAGTTATTGATGTGGAGTTTTAAGAGACCCCCTCGTGTCCCCCTGTTTAGGGGGAGGAATGGATGGAAGAAATAAAAGATTTTAGTTGTCAGACATGATGAAATTTAGGTTGAAATATGTGCTGGTAATCGTAGTAGCAGGACTGTTAGCGAGCTGCGAGAAACCGATATTGGCTGGTCAGGAAGGGGAGATAGAGACCAAGGGGAATCTGAAGGTGAGTGTGTATGAGTTAGAGCAGACACCTTTTAACTCTACCCTGCGTGGTGCTGTGTCGGAGTTGTGTACGCACCTGAACTTTGCCATCTATGACAGGACAGGTGAGCGCTTGAAACAAGTGAACCAGATGGTAGGAGACAGTGACTTCGGTGTTGCTTCCTTTCAGTTGTTGGAAGGAACCTATCAGTTGGTGGTAGTTGCCCATAGCAGCAGTACCAACCCCACGATGACGAATCCGCTGAAGATACAGTTTACGAATGCAAAAGGATATACAGACACCTTTCTCTATTATGAGACGATTGTCATAGGCAGTGAGGCGCAGACTCAGAATATCTCATTGCGCCGTATTGTGTCGCTTTGTCGGTTTGTGGTGAATGATGCCATACCAGAGGGTATTGCCCGTATGGAGTTTCAATATACAGGCGGTAGTGGACATTTCAGTGCAGTGACAGGGTTGGGTGTGACCAATTCGGCCCAAAAGATGAGTTATGCCGTCGTGGCAGGACAGCAGCAGACACAATATGACCTCTATACCTTCTTGCACGATACAGAGGGCACTATCCATCTATATGTCAGGGCTTATGATGCGGCAGACAACCTGCAGTTGGAAAAGGAGTTTGACATCCCCATGACCACGAATAAGATTACCTGGATGAAGGGCAATTTCTTCGATGGTTTTTCCACTGCCCCCTCTCAGTCTATCACGCCTATGGTAGCTATTGAAGGAACATGGGGTGGGGAGAATGTGATTGGGTATTAGTCGTTTGGGAGATTAGTCGTTTGGTCGTTTGGGAGATTGGTCGTTTGGTTTCTTAATTTATGGCAAAAGTCTGTAAAAAAGTAAACTTCCTATTATATTTGAATCATTTTTAAATAAAATCCATTACCTTTGCATTCTAAATAACACATTATTTATAATATAAAAGGATGAAAATAGCATTGATAGGCTATGGCAAGATGGGTAAGATGATAGAACAGATTGCCCTTGACCGTGGTCATGAAATTGTGAGTATTATTGACATAGACAATCAGGAGGACTTTGATTCTCCCGCTTTTGCTTCGGCAGATGTCGCCATTGAGTTTACTGCCCCTCAGGCAGCCTACGGAAACTACCAGCGTGCCTTCAAGCACAACGTGAAGGTGGTGAGTGGTTCTACAGGATGGATGAAGGAACATGGAGAAGATGTCCGTAAGATGTGTTCGGAAGGAGGTCAGACCTTGTTCTGGGCTTCGAACTTCAGTATCGGTGTGGCTATTTTCTCGGCCGTAAACCGTTATCTGGCAAAGATCATGAACCAGTTCCCACAGTATGATGTGGAGATGGAGGAGACGCATCATGTGCATAAGCTCGACCATCCCAGTGGAACGGCAATTACGTTGGCAGAACAGATTGTAGAGCAGATAGACCGTAAGGAGGCATGGGCAGAAGACACCACCGACCCGAAGCTGTTGCGTATTGACCATATCCGCCGTGGTGAGGTGCCAGGTATTCATACCATCCGTTATGATTCTGATGCCGACCTGATTACCATCTCGCATGATGCCCATTCGCGTAAGGGTTTTGCCCTTGGCGCTGTGTTGGCTGCAGAATATACGAAGGAACATCAGGGACTGCTGACCATCAGTGATATGTTTAAATTTTAATTGATAATTGATAATTGATAATTGACAATTGAGAATTGAGAATTGACAATTTCTTATGGAGAAGAAGAAGGAAATAAATATGAAGGTGCAGTGGACGAAGTTCATCGTGGTGTTGGTGCTCTATCTGCTGTTCCTTTATTGGGTGAAGTCATGGTGGGGACTGTTGGTCGTTCCGTTTATCTATGACGTCTATATCACCAAGAAAATAAAATGGCAGTGGTGGAAGGATGCTGAAGGTCCTGTAAAATGGGTAATGTCGTGGGTAGATGCGTTGGTGTTTGCCCTGGTTGCCGTCTATTTCATCAACCTGTTCTTCTTCCAGAACTACGTCATCCCCTCTTCGTCGTTAGAGAAGTCGTTGCTGACAGGCGACTACCTTTTTGTATCAAAGGTCAGTTATGGTCCTCGTATTCCCGAGACGCCCCTTACAATGCCGTTGACCCAGCACACCCTGCCCCTCTTCGAGTGTAAGAGCTATATCGAGTGGCCTCACTGGGACTATCGTCGTGTGAAGGGACTGGGTAAGGTGGAGCTCAACGATATTGTGGTGTTTAACTATCCTGCTGGTGACACCATCTGCAGTGCGCCCCAGTATCAGGCTTACGACTTCTATCAGATGTGTTACTCGCTGGGTTATCAGATGTATCCCCAGCGTCCTAACCCCGACAGTCTGACTGTTGACCAGCTTCAGCAGTACTTTAACGTAATCTATCAGGCCGGCAGACAAGAGATAGTGCGCAATCAGGCAGAGTATGGACTGATAGACACCCGTCCTACCGACCGCAGGGAGAATTATGTGAAGCGTTGTGTGGGACTGCCAGGTCAGACGCTGCAAATCAAAGACCACATCATCTATCTGGACGGTAAGGCCAATAAGGAGCCCGACAATGTGCAGTACACCTATCGGGTGAAGTTGCGCCAACGTCTGGATGACGACACGATGAAGGAGTTGGGAATCACGATGGAAGACCTCACTTCGCTGAATACGTCGGGCTATATGCCTATGACGAAATATGCCGTTGAGCAGTTGAAGAAGCGTCAGGACATGGTGGAGAGCATTGAATTGAATACCGATGCCAGTGACTTGGACATCTATCCATTGAATGGAAATATGCATTGGACGCGTGATAATTACGGTCCCATCTGGATTCCCAAGAAGGGAGAGACCATCGACCTCACCCTGCAGAATCTGCCCATCTACGAGCGTCCCATCCGTACCTACGAGGGCAATAAGTTGGAGGTGAAGGATGGTAAGATATTCATCAACGACAAGGAAGCAAAGAAATATACCTTTAAGATGGACTACTACTGGATGATGGGTGACAACCGTCATAACTCGCTCGATTCCCGTTATTGGGGCTTTGTGCCAGAAGACCATATCGTGGGTAAGCCCATCTTTATCTGGTGGAGTTCCGACCCCGACCGTCATGGTTTCTCGGGTATCAGATGGAACCGACTGTTTAGGTTTGTGGATAATATCAAATAGGCAGTCTTATGAGCAATTGGCTGAAGTTCGTGGTGACCATGGCAGTAGCAGTTTTGCTGGTGCTGGGGTTCCGGGCTTTGGCTTTTTCTATCTATACTGTTGAGGGCAAGGGGTTGAGTCCCACTTATATCCATGGTGACCGATTGCTGGTAAACCGTTGGAGCTATGGTCTGCGTATTGACGGGAAGGGTCTGTTGCCCTATAGCAGGATGTTGCGTAAACCCGTGAAGAAGGGAGATATTGTGGTTTTCGACTTACCAGGCGATACCATTGCGGGGGAATTCATTGCCCGCTGTAAGGCCGTGCCTGGTGACACGTTGCGACTGAAGGAAGGTGTGGTGGTAGTGCCAGGGCTGAAAGACTGTGCTGATGCAGACTATTACTGGCTGGAGTCTATCAATCCCCAGAATCCCGCCGACTCACGTCATTTAGGTTTTATTTCTGAGCGTAACATCATCGGCAGGGTGGTAACCATTCTATACAGTCATGATGACCATCAGCCTATCTGGGAAGGCTATCGTAATGAAAGGATGTTGAGATGACGACCGCCCTTTTGCAGACCACCTATTTCGGTCCTGTGCAGTGGTATCAGAAGCTCAAGCGCTATGACCATTGTGTGATAGAGCAGTATGATTCCTATCAGAAGCAGACCTATCGTAACCGTTGTGTGATAGCCACGGCCAATGGGTTGCAGGCACTGACGGTGCCCGTTGACCATTCCCCATTGACCATTGACCATGTTCAATGTAAAGACCTTCGTATCAGTGACCATAACCAATGGCGGCGCGTACACTGGAATGCGTTACAGAGTGCGTATAGCGAGAGTCCCTTCTTCGAGTACTATGCCGATGATATCCGTCCATTTTTTGAGCAGAAGTATGAATTTCTGATTGATTTCAACGAAGCCATCCGTCAGAAGATGTGTGAGCTCCTGGATATAGAAACCAGCGTTTCGTATAGTTCAGGGTTCATGGTTCATGGTTCAGGGTTCATGGATCAGGGTTCGGGGTTCAAGGATTTTCGGGAGGTGATACATGCAAAGCATCCGCAGGACGACCCAGACTTCCAACCACGCAGCTACTGGCAAGTGTTCCAGCATCGGTATGGTTTTCAGCCCAACCTCTCTATTCTTGACTTACTGTTTTGTATGGGTCCAGAGGCAGTGTTTTATCTGTAGATCATCTGCAGATAGATACTCATCATCTGACCTGCTACATCCAATCCCTCAAAACGTTTGATGTACTGTTGGCTCTGTTGGATGCGTTGTTCGCGGTCGGGGTTACCGGGGAGCACCTGGCAGATAGCTTCGGCAAGACCAGCGGCATCGTCGGGGTTGACATAGAGATTAGCCGGACCACCAGCTTCTTCCAGACAAGAACCTGTGCAGGCCACGACAGGGAGTCCGGCGGCAATAGCCTCGATGATGGGGATGCCGAACCCTTCATAGCGGGAAGGATAGACAAAAGCGTCGGCAAGACTGTAGATAGCAGCCAGATCGCTGTCAGGAACACCGCTGAGCATGTGGAGACGGGGGCTCTCAGGAATCTCGCGTACATATTTAGTTTGTCTGCCTACCGCCACGAGATGGATGTCGGTAGGTAACAGGGGGAGTGCTTCGACAGCCAAGCGCAGATTCTTACGACGCTCTATCGTTCCCACGTTCAGGATAAAGTGCTCGGGCAGTCCGTAGCGCTTTCGCACATCGGCCTGTGTCTCGGCAGAGGGAGTGGCGGAGAAACGCGGGTTGTAACTCTGATAGACCACACTGATACGCTCGGGCGGTACGTCACCAAACTCCATGATATCCACCTTTGTGCGCTGACTGATGGCAATGATATGGTCGGCCTCCTTCAGTGTCTGGCGGAATTTCCAGGCATAGAGTTTGGCATCTATCCAGGGGTAATATTCAGGATGGCGCAGGAAGATCAGGTCGTGGATGGTGACCAGTCCCGGGATGCCTGCCTTACGTAGTCCGATGGGCAGTTCGCCGGAGAGTCCGTGGTAGAGCTGTACACCATCGCGCTTGAGGTCGTTGGTGATACCGAAGGTGCGCCAGTAGGAATTGAGAATTGACAATTGAGAATTGACAATTGACAATTGAGGATAGCGGAAATCGACGTGTTCGTTGATGAGGATTTGCTGTCGCAAGTCGTCACGGCCAAGGTTTGGGGCATAAAGCAGTAAATCGACATCATCGTCAGCCCGACGAATGAGGTCGTTGACCAGGGTGCGTCCATAACTGCCCAGTCCTGTAGCATTGCTCACAATACGCTTGGCATCAAAGCCTATAGTCAGTTTCATGCTGCAAAGGTAATCATTTTTTTATGAATTATGCCTTAATCCTTCAATATATTGCCATAACTGGCGGTAGAAGGGGTGGCGTGTCAGCGTAGGTACGTCACCCAGGATAATAAGTTTCATACGTGCTCGGGTGATGGCCACGTTCATGCGGCGCAGGTCGCGCAGGAAGCCTATTTGTCCCTCTTCATTGGCTCGTACCATCGATATGACGATGATGTCGCGTTCCTGTCCTTGGAAGCCATCGACGGTATTGATGCTAATCTGTCGGCGGAAGGGCTTGAAGTATTCCCGTTTCATCAGCAGTCGGCGCAGATACTGCACCTGTGCACGGTAGGGCGAAATGATGCCTACGTCGATACGCTCGTCCAACAGCCGTTGCTTGCCGATGCGTTCAAAGTATTGCTGCAGCGTGTTGAGGGTCAGTTCCGCCTCTTCCTTATTGATGCGTCCAAACGACTCACCGATGAATTCCTCTTTAAACTGCAGGGAATCATCAGTAAACGTATTCGTATCGAGCCATTCCATGGGGATGTCGAGATCGAGGATGCCCCGGTATTTCACTTGTGGGGCACTCTCCACCAGACCATTATAGAAATAGTTGCTCGAGAAGCGCATGATATCATCGTTCATGCGATACTGCATCTTCAGGAGCGTCACCACTTCCGGTTTCATCTCAACGATACGTTCCATCAGTGTCTTGCCCAGTCCCGCCTTCAGGGCAGCAATACTCTTGATGGTTGGGGGCAACTGGCAATGGTCGCCAGCCAACACGACTCTGGAAGCACGCCGGATGGGAATCCAGCAGGCAGCCTCCAGGGCCTGAGCTGCCTCATCTATAAATAAGGTGCCGAATTTCTGTCCGTCCAGCAGGCGGTTGGCAGCACCTACCAATGTACAGGCAATGACGCGTGCCTCGCCAAAGAGTTCGTTCTGGATGCGAATCTCCAGTTCGGTGGCGCGGCCCTTCAGACTCTCTAACTTCTGGTGAAACTTCTCGTCGCCCCGTTTGCGGTGTTGGCGCAATTCCCGAATGGCCTTACGGATAGCCCACAGATGGGGGTAGTCGGGATGAGCCTCAAAGCGTCGTTCGTAGGTAAACGAGAGCATCTTGTCGTTCACTCGCGTAGGATTGCCGATGCGTAGTACGTTGATGCCTCGGTCAACCAGTTTCTCGGAAATCCAGTCGACAGCCATATTACTCTGAGCGCATACCAATACCTGGTTCTCGCGCATCAGCGTCTCGCGGATAGCTTCTACGAGTGTGGTCGTCTTACCAGTGCCCGGAGGTCCATGAACGATAGCGACATCCTTTGCCCTCAGCACCATATTGACCGCCTCTTCCTGAGTGGCGTTCAGATAGGGAAAATGCATAGGTGGAAACACAAACGTCTCCGCCTTTTGGTGCGAGTAGAAAAGGTCGCGCAGATAACCGATGCGCCCCTTGCCCTTGATGGCCCTATCCAAGGCCTCCATCATCAATCGGTAGGACGACTCGTCGAACGACAGTTGCACCCCCACGTTCTCGGTATTCTGGAGCGTCATCAGATAGCCGTTGTTAGGCAGGATGCACACCATGCGGTCGCCATCGACATAGCTGACAGTGGCAGTGAACGAGAAGTATTTGATGCGATTCTCATCCATGTGGAAGAACATCACCGTCTTGCCGAACTCAAAAGTATGTTCGATATCCTGGTCGGCGGTTCTGAACACCTCGATAGCCAGTTGGTTGAGCGAGTTGTAGTAACTCTTCCCCACCTTCAGCGGCCACCACGCATCTCCACGTTTCACCTTCCGCTGCACCCCCATTTCCTCGGTCTGCTTGCGGAAAGTCTCTTTCTCCGTCTGATACTCCAGTTGGAGTAGCAGTCGTTGTTGCTGCAATGCTTGGACGGGAGAAACAGTCTGAACCATCTCCTTTACGCTGGGTCTTGCGACTTCTCCTTGCCCTTGAACGACTTAACCTTCATTCCCAGTTTGCCGGGCAAGATAGCATTAAGGAAGATTCCTACTATGGCGGCAATGGCGAGTCCGGACAGATGGATGGGCCCGATGGCGATATCGTCGTTGGTACCATATTTCACGCCGATGGCCAATACCAGGATGAGAGCTGAGACAAATACATTGCGCGAGCTCTTCAAGTCAACCTTCTCCTCCACCAGATTGCGCACACCCACTGCAGAAATCATGCCATAAAGTATCAGGCTGACACCACCGATGGTAGCCGCAGGCATCAGTTGTATCAGACTGGCGAACTTAGGACAGAACGCCAGTATGATAGCCAGGCAAGCGGCTATGCGTATCACTTTCGGGTCGAACACCTTGGTCAGGTTCAGCACACCCGTATTCTCGCCGTATGTGGTATTGGCAGGTGCTCCAAAGACGGAGGCAATAGCCGTAGCAACACCATCGCCCGTCAACGTGCGGTGCAGACCGGGTTCTGACAGAAAGTCCTTGCCTACGGTGGAGCTGATGGCAAACATATCGCCGATATGCTCCATAATCGTTGCAAAGGCAATAGGCATAATGGCGAGGATGGTCGATAGCATCAGTGACGTGTTGCCGTGTTCAAACACCGCCCATATCGTGCGCTCTTTTTCTATTGGGAAACCCACCCATGCCGCCTCGCCCAGTGGAGCAAAGTCCACCTCGCCCATGCAGGCGGCAATGACATACGACACGATGACACCCAACAGCACAGGGATGATTTTTATAATTCCCTTGCCCCAGACAGATGATACTATCACGGTGACAATGGCAATGATGGCCAGCAGCCAGTTGGTCTGACAGTTGTTGATGGCAGAGCCTGACAGCACCAGACCGATAGCTATCACGATGGGACCTGTCACTACGGGAGGGAAATAATGCAGGATTTTCTTCACGCCAAACGACTTGATGAGGGCAGCCATGACGAAATACATCAGTCCGGCACAAGCTACACCCAGACAGGCATAGTCCAGTGCCAAAGTCTCAGAGAGCCCCTGTGCGACACCCATCTCCTTCACCGAGGCATAGCCCCCAAGGAAGGCAAACGACGACCCCAGGAAGGCAGGTACGTTCCACTTCGAGATGAAATGGAACATCAGGGTTCCTATGCCTGCAAACAGCAGCGTAATAGACACGTCCAAACCTGTCAGCAGTGGCACGAGTACCGTTGCTCCAAACATGGCAAACAAGTGTTGCACGCCCAGTATCATCATGCGGGGCAGTCCCAGCTGGCGTGCGTCGAAAATAGCATTTTGCGGTTCCATATATTCTTTCTTGTTAGTTACAGACGTTTTCACCTGCAAAGGTACGAATAAGCAAGAACAAAGACGAAAGAAAAAAGAGATTTCTTTCCGTTTTGTTCCATTTATTATATATCTTTGCAAAATAATAGGATGTAAGGAACGTCCTCTTCAGAGATTCACCGATGGGATTACTGCACCCGTTAAATACCGATATTCAGGCTCCCGAACGGTTTACCTATCCGTTCTGCTACGAGCCGCATCCGCTATGTGAAATGGCGGCTAAGGAGGTGCAGGCATATATCAGCAGCCATGAGGAAATCAGGGAGGATGCTGATAAGGGTAAGATGTTTGGGGTGCTGGTGGTGGAATCCCCATGTGTTTCTCCCCCTCAACAGGGGGAGTTAGAGGGGGTCTCCTTCCTTGCCGCCTATAGCGGCTTGCTGGCAGGCAGGAATGACTGGGATTATTTCGTGCCTCCCGTGTATGATGCGCAGCAGCCTGACGGCTATTTCAAAACGAAAGAACGCGAGATATCTCAAATATCAGCCATCAGCCATCAAACATCAAAACAGATGTCGCAGGAGTTGCAGACGTGGCTGTTTCACCAGTACCAGCTGTTGAATGCGCGAGGCGAGACGAGGGATTTGGTGGATGTGTGGCAAGACTATTACGACAGACCTAAGCTGCGACAGAAGTTTCCGCTGCCTCCAGGTGGTACGGGCGACTGCTGTGCCCCCAAACTCTTGCAGTATGCCTATCAGCAGGGATTAAAACCTGTCTGTATGGCTGAGTTCTGGTGGGGACAGCCTACCAAGGAAGAACTGCGTCAGCATCTGAATTACTATCCTGCCTGTCGAGGAAAATGCAAACCCATTCTCACGTGGATGCTGCAAGGGCTGGATGTGGATCCAGATCCTGAGACGTTAGGTTTCCAACGCATGGCACTGCCCACCATCTACGAGGACGACGCTATCGTGGTGGTTGACAAGCCCAGTGGTATGTTGTCAGTACCAGGTCGCATAGAGGATTACAGTGTAGAAACCGTGATGAAGCAGCGTTATCCTGATGCAGTCGTAGCCCATCGGTTGGATATGGGAACCAGTGGTCTGCTGATTGTGGCAAAGACGAAAGAGGCCTATCGTCCCCTGCAGGAACAGTTTATCAAGCATCAGGTGAAGAAGAAATATGTGGCGAAGGTGGAAGACCCCTCCAACCTCCCCTCTTTAGGGGAGGGGTCTGGCACCATTTCTCTTCCTCTGCGTCCCGACCCTATGAACCGTCCTCGCCAGGTGGTGGATATGGAACATGGTAAGCGGGCAGTGACGGACTACGAGTTCCTTCCCCTCCCTCGGGAGGGGTCAGGGGAGGGGTTTCTCGTCGCCCTCTATCCGCAGACAGGTCGCACCCATCAGTTGCGCATCCACTGTGCACATCCCGACGGGTTAGGTCGTCCTATTGTGGGTGATGAGCTCTATGGCACCAAGGGTGAGCGGCTGATGCTCCATGCCTCGGAGATATGGTTTCGCCATCCCCTCACAGGTCAGGAGATGCACCTCGTCTCACCAGTGCCTTTTTAAAACATCAAACATCATACATCTAACATCAAACATCAAATTATGGTAAAGCACATCATTCTCTGGACATTGAATCCAGAACTCTCAGAAGAAGAGAAGAAAGCCGTTAAGGCAGGTATTAAAGCTGGTTTGGAAGGACTTGTTGGAAAGGTCCCCGGACTCATCGACGTGAAGGTACACATTGACGGACGCCTGGCATCCTCCAATGCCGATGTGATGCTCGACAGTACGTTGGAGAGCGAAGAAGCACTCAAGGGCTATGCCAAGCACCCTGAGCATTTAGCTGTGGCCAACGGAAAGGTAAGGCCCTACACCGTTCAGCGCAGTTGTTTGGATTTTGAGATTTAAGGAGACCCCTCCCGACCTCCCCTGTTAAGGGGAGGAGCTTTTTATGAACAAGAAAAAAGGATATGTCAATATGTGGCATATCCTTTTTTATCTCAGCCACCCCTAAACAGGGGAGGTTGGAGGGGTCTCCTTTACTTCTTGTTCAATGCGAGGTCGATAGCTACGGCGATAGCCACGGTAGCACCTACCATTGGGTTGTTACCAATACCCAGGAAGCCCATCATCTCAACGTGAGCAGGAACAGAAGAAGAACCTGCGAACTGAGCGTCAGAGTGCATACGACCCATGGTGTCGGTCATACCATAAGAAGCAGGACCAGCAGCCATGTTGTCTGGGTGCAGTGTACGACCCGTACCACCACCGGAAGCTACAGAGAAGTAAGGCTTGCCAGCCAGTGTGCGCTCCTTCTTGTAGGTACCTGCAACTGGATGCTGGAAGCGGGTGGGGTTGGTAGAGTTACCCGTGATAGACACGTCAACATTCTCGTGCCACAGGATAGCCACACCTTCGCGAACATCGTCAGCGCCATAGCACTTTACCTTCAGGCGGCTGGGGTTGTTGCCATAAGGAACCTCCTTGACAATCTTCAGCTCAGAGGTGAAGTAGTCGAACTGAGTCTGTACGTATGTGAAACCATTGATGCGGCTGATGATCTGTGCAGCGTCCTTGCCCAGACCGTTCAGGATAACGCGGAGGGGCTTCTTACGAACCTTGTTGGCCATCTCGGCAATCTTGATGGCACCCTCGGCAGCAGCGAACGACTCGTGACCAGCCAGGAAGGCGAAGCACTCAGTCTCCTCGCGGAGCAGACGGGCAGCCAGGTTACCATGACCCAGACCCACCTTACGGTCGTCGGCAACAGAACCGGGGATACAGAAGCTCTGCAGACCGATACCGATAGCCTCGGCAGCGTCAGCGGCAGTCTTCACACCCTTCTTGATAGCAATAGCGGCACCACAAACGTATGCCCACTTAGCGTTCTCGAAGCAAATGCGCTGTGTGTCCTCACACATCTGATAGGGGTCAACACCTGCCTTGTCGCAAATCTCGTTAGCCTCTTCAATACTATTAATACCATTCTCTTTCAGAGCAGCAAGAACCTGGTTAATGCGGCGCTCTTGACTCTCAAACTGTACTTTACGTATCATAGGAATAATCTTTTTACTTGTTAATTTTCAATTTCCAATTCTCAATTATCAATTACTCCTTACGTGGGTCAATAGCCTTAACAGCACCCTGTTCCTCAGAAGTGCGTCCGTAAGAGCCAGTAAACTTCTTCACAGCCTCGTTGGCATCCATACCGTTCTTGATGGCTTCCATCATCTTGCCCAGGTGTACATACTCGTAACCGCAAACCTCGTTGTTGGCATCGAGGAACATCTTGGTGATGTAACCCTCGGTGAGTTCGAGATAGCGAGTACCCTTGGCAACGGTGCCATAGAGCGTACCAGTCTGAGAACGGAGACCCTTACCGAGGTCTTCCAGACCAGCGCCGATAGCCAGACCGCCCTCAGAGAAAGCACTCTGTGTGCGACCATAGACAATCTGCAGGAACAATTCGCGCATAGCGGTGTTGATAGCGTCGCATACCAAGTCGGTATTCAGGGCTTCCAACAGTGTCTTGCCAGGCAGGATTTCACTTGCCATAGCAGCAGAGTGGGTCATACCCGTGCAACCGATGGTCTCAACCAGTGCTTCCTGGATGATACCGTCCTTCACGTTGAGGCTCAGTTTGCAGGCACCCTGCTGAGGAGCGCACCAACCGATACCGTGGGTGTAACCCGAAATGTCCTTAATCTCCTTTGCCTGAATCCATTTGCCCTCCTCGGGAATGGGTGCAGGTCCATGATAGGCGCCCTTGCAGACGCTGCACATGTTCTTCACTTCTGTGGAATAAATCATTGCTTATATAATTTAAGATTAAAAATAAAAATCATCTATAACTTTGCAAAATTACTCTGTAAATTTCAACTATCCAAATGCCTATTCCTATATTTAAGAACAATTAACAGAGGAAATAGATATTTTTTGTGTATCTTTGCACCCAAATGAACGATGTATATATATATAAGGTAGCAGGACACGTCTTCGAGCTATGGCTTCCGAAGGGTGATTCCTTGGCTCAGGAACTGAGTCAGTATGAGCCGTTTCGGATAGCAGCGAGCGACGCCTCTCCTGTGTTCCGCCTACAGGTGTTGGCGGAGCGTCCGCAGACGGGCGAGTTTGTGCGTGAGATTCATCAGGACGATGATGGTTCCGAGATAATGGCGGGGCGCATTGACCAGCGTCCGTGTTTCGATTTCCTGTTGAATGGCAGGTGGCAGGCTCGTCTGATGACGGAGGAAACCTATCGTGAGGCTACCTTGTATGCCGAGGGCGAGCGTCTGTTCGGACTCAACGATGCGTTGATGGTGATGTTTGCGCTGAGCACAGCCGGTGAGCAGACGCTGTTGATGCATGCCTCAGTGGTGAGCTATCAGGGAGCGGCATATCTGATGCTGGGCAAGAGCGGAACGGGCAAGAGCACCCATACCCGTCTGTGGCTGGAGCATATTGAGGGAACGCAGTTGGTGAATGACGACAATCCCGTCGTGCGCATTGTCGATGGCAGCTTGATGGTGTATGGTTCTCCCTGGAGTGGTAAGACCCCCTGCTATCGTAATGTGAGCTATCCCGTTGGAGCCTTTGTCCAGTTGAGTCAGGCTCCTTTCAATAAGATTCGTCGCATCAAGGGTATTGAGGCTTATGTCTCGTTGGTACCGGCTGTTTCGGGTAAGCGTTGGGACAAGCGTATTGCCGACGGACTGCACGCTACTGAAGACTGGGTGGCCAGTCATGTGCCGATGTATCATCTGCAGTGCCTGCCCGATGGTGATGCCGCCCTGACGTGTCGGAATGCCGTTGCCCCCCAGGTGGAGGCCTTGGAGGCCAGTTCGCAGAAAGTGGTCGCCACCGAAGAAGCCATTAAGGCTGTTGCCGATTTGCTGAAGGAGGGCCATAAGGTCATTCTGCCCGTCAAAGGTCAGAGTATGTTGCCCTTCATCGTGGGTGGGCGTGACAGTGTAGAGCTGGTAGTGCCCGACGGTCCCTTAGCCGTAGGTGATGCCGTTCTGGCATGGGTTGACCGTTGCCGCTATGTGTTGCACCGTATTATCGAGATAGGAGCCGACGGCCATGTGATACTGATGGGCGACGGGAACATAGCCGGTAAGGAATACTGTGAGCTGGGCGATGTGGTGGCGCGTGCCGACTACGTGGTGAAGCCCAATGGTTCGCGTACCTATTTATATAGTGACAGCCAGCGTCGCTACTGGCGCTATTGGATGCAGCTCAAACCGTTGCGTCGTTGGATATTGGCTGTGTTGAGAAGAACTAAATACAAAAACAGTATATGAGACAGAAAAAAGGATTTACGTTGCGTACCGTCTGTGGCGAACATGTTATCGTGGCAGAAGGTCTTGAGGTGATTAATTTCAACAAACTGCTGAGTCTGAACGAGTCGGCAGCCTATCTTTGGGAACAGGCAGCAGCCATTGGCGACTTCACAGCCGAGCAGTTAGCCGACAAGTTGTGTGAGGAATATGAGGTCACTCGCGAACAGGCCCTTGCGGATGTTGACAAGATGATAGCCCAGTGGCAAGAGATAGGTGTCGTTGAATGAATTATATCAAGTGGCTTTGGCATAACACACGGGGCATCCGTGGCAACATGCTGTTGCGCATCCTCGTGGGCATCGGACAGGTATCGCTTGCCCTGCTGATGGTATGGCTCTGCCGCTATTTCATTGACGTCGCCATCAAGAGCGATTCACAGGTCATTGTCCGTACGGTGGTGTCACTCGTACTGGTGGTGGCTGGCAATATCGCCTTGCGACAGTTGTATTTCTACACCACCATCCGTGCCACGGCCTATCAGGCCACACAGGTGCGCTTGCGCATCTTCGGTCATTTGTTGCGTCGCAGGATTTACGACGATGAAAAGCCGCTGCATTCGGGTGATGTCACTTCCCGACTGGAGACCGACGTATCCGCCATCAGTGATGCAGTGGCAGGCACACTGCCTCAGTTGGTGGTCACCACCGTCAAACTGGTGGGAGCCTTCCTGTTGCTTTTCTCGATGGATCGCCAGTTGGCTTGGATGCTCTTGCTCTCCACCCCCCTGTTGGTAGTAATGGGTAAGTTGTTTGCCCGTCGCCTGCGCTCTATGACCCATGATGTGCGCGAGCAGGACAGTCGCATCCAGATGTTGGTGCAGGAGGGTATGGAGCATAATGCCATGTTGCGTGCGATGGAAAGCGGCAGTTGGCTGACGGGTCAGCTCGGCACGATGCAGCAGGGATTGTTGTCGAAGATAGAGCGTCGTACGCGTTTCACGCTGGTAGCCCGTTCGGTGATGGCTGTCTGTTTCGGTTTCGGTTATCTGCTGGCCTTCATCTGGGGCGGTCTGCAGTTGCGCGACGGCATTATCACCTTTGGTGTGATGACCGCCTTCCTCCAGTTGGTAGCCCAGATTCAGCAACCTATCCTCGACATGCTCAATATGATTCCCCAATTGATTCATGCCTCTGCCAGTATCGACCGCTTGGAGGAACTGGAACAGAAAGATGCCGAGGGCGATCAGCAGCCAGCCCATGTGTTGACGGGTACACCCGGTGTCCATGTCGAGGGAGTCACCTTCCGTTATCCCAATGGTCGCCGCTTTATCCTGAAGCAGTTTACCCACGATTTCCGTCCGGGCAGTCGCACGGCACTGATGGGCGAGACCGGTGCAGGCAAGACGACACTTTTCCGCATGATGTTGTCGTTGCTGCAAACGCAGGAGGGCAGTATTCAACTCTATAATGATGCCGAGCGCGTCCCTCTGACCGTTGAGACGCGTCGTAACTTCATCTTCGTACCTCAGGGCAACACGCTGATGAGCGGCAGCATCCGCTACAACCTGCAACTGGCTAATCCGCATGCCACCGACGAAGAGATGCGCCATGTGCTGCATGTGGCAGTTGCCGATTTCGTGTTCGACCTTCCCGACGGTCTTGACACCTCGTGCGGAGAGCGCGGTGTAGGATTCAGCGAGGGACAGGCGCAACGCATTGCTATAGCGCGAGGACTGCTGCGCCCGGGCCATGTGCTGTTGCTCGACGAAATCAGTGCTTCGCTCGACGAACAGACCGAGCGCGAGCTCTTCACCCGCCTGTTCCAGAACTATGGCGACATGACCATTATCATGATTACTCACCGCTCTACAGTAGCCCAGTTGTGCGACGAAACGGTGAGTCTCAAGCGCCTTTAGTTGATGCAAGTCAAAAAGAATGCTATTTCTTGGTGAAATAGCCAAAAATACTTGCTGTGTTCGCACACAATTCGTACCTTTGCATTGTCAAAAAACAAAAAGATTGTTTCAGGACATAAAGAGAAAGATTGTTTCAGGTATTAATTTAAAAAGTTAGAGATTATGATTATTTTGAATTATGTTGTAGTTTCGCTCGCTAAGAAAACTATTTCACTGATCAAGAAATAACAGCGAGCTTTTTGTGAGAAAATTGAATTAATTTGAGAGAATAAAAACACAGAGCCCTGCTTGTCCACCGGATAGGCAGAGTTTTTTTTTAATTGATAATTCTTTTAGTCGGCCTGTGGCCTTTGTAAAAGCGTCACAAGTGCCGAGCGGATAATTGACAATTTAAACTTCTCACTATGAACTATGAACTATGAACTATTCATTCTTCCCTTAACTTTCTGCATTCCTCCAAGATGCTGATGAGTTCGTCCATCTTTTCGGCACGCAGCATGGCGATGCGCGTTTGGCGGAAGTTGGGAATACCTTTGAAGACAGGTGAGGCTGCCAGGTGGCGACGCGTATGCAGGATGCCGCACAACTCGGCAGACTTCTTGCTGGAACGCATTTCCTCCGTGTCGCAGCGCTCTATGTTGATGCGCAGCTGTTCTTCCAATACGTCGATTTTCTCGTCGAGTGTCAGTTCTTTCCTGCTGAATATCCAGGGACAGCCGAAGGTGGCGCGCCCTATCATCACAGCATCCACCCCATAGGTGTCGAAGGCTCGGTCGGCATCTGCCAGCGATTTGATGTCGCCATTGCCGATGATGGGGATGTGGATGCGCGGATTCTGCTTTACCTCACCGATGAGTGTCCAGTCGGCGTCGCCCGTGTACATCTGTGCTCGTGTGCGTCCGTGGATGGTTAGCGCCTGTATGCCACAGTCCTGCAGCTGTTCTGCCAGTTCGGTGATAATCAGTTGTTCGGCATTCCAACCCAGTCGCGTCTTTACCGTGACGGGCAGATGGACGGCATCCACCACCTTGCGTGTGATTTCCAGCATCTTGGGGATATTCTGCAACATACCAGCACCAGCCCCTTTGCCAGCCACCTTCTTCACGGGGCATCCGAAGTTCAGGTCTATCACGTCGGGACCTGCCTGTTCTACGATTCTTGCAGCCTCCACCATTGCGTCCACGTCGCGTCCGTAAATCTGAATACCCACCGGTCGTTCCTCGTCGGCAATAGTCAGTTTCTGAATGGTCGATTTCACGTCGCGTACCAATGCCTCAGCCGATACGAATTCCGTATAGACCATCGACGCCCCGAACCGCTTGCACAGCAGTCGGAATCCAATGTCCGTCACGTCCTCCATCGGTGCCAGGAAAATCGGTCTTTCGCCTAATTCTATATTACCTATCTTCATAACCTCATCCGTCTTCCATCATCCATCATCCATCTTACATCACCAAATGATACGTTCCGCCTGCCATTGCCCTGATGATGCCCTTCATCTCCATCTGAAACAGGAGGGCAGTGAGTTCGCCAATGGGTAGGTTGGTCTTCACACTGATGATGTTCAGTTGCAGGTCGTTTGTATTCTTCAGCACATCTACAATCTGCTGCTCCTCAGCCGACAGGTCGGGGAACAACTCCCCCTCAACAGGGGAAGCGTGAGAGGGTCTTACCTTCCATCCCATCGACTCCATGAAGTCCTTTGCCGACGTGATGAGCCCAGCCGTATTGTCGCGAATCATCTTGTTGCAACCCTCGGAGTAGGGCATACCCACAGCCCCCGGGAAAGCAAACACGTCGCGCCCGTATTCCTGGGCAATGCGACAGGTGATGAGGCCGCCACCCTTGTAGGCACTTTCCACCAGAATGGTAGCGTCCGACATACCGGCTACGATGCGGTTGCGCTGTCGGAAATTGTTGGGCAGTGCCTGCGTCTGACTCATGTATTCCGTCAGCAGTCCACCGTGTCGCGTCATTTCGGCAGCCGTGTCGCGATGTTGGTAGGGGTATATCTGGTCGAGTCCGTGCGCCACGACACCGATGGTGTCAAAACCGTTTTCCAATGCACTCCTGTGGGCACAGATGTCCACTCCGTAGGCCAGTCCGCTCACGATCAGCACGTCGGGACACAGCTGTCGCAGTTCGCTCACGAAGTGGCGTATCAAGTCCTGTCCGTAGGGGGTGCATTGCCTTGTCCCCACGATGTTAATCACCTGCGGAGGGTTCAGGTTGGCGGTACCTTTATAATATAATAGGATAGGTGCATCGGCACACTCGCTGAGTCGTCGCGGATAGTCGGCATCCTTGATGGTCAGCACGCGGATATTCTTCTCGGTCACAAACTCCATCTCGGCAGCCGCCCTGTGCAGAGCCTCGTCCCATGGTAAGCGCGCCTTGGTGGCCTCATAAACAGCCTGCGCGTCGCCCAGTTCCTTATACAGTTGCAGGGCGACGGCATGGTTGACACCCGACAGCCGCGTCAGTGCCATCGAGTAGTATATCTCCTCGTTGTCGGTTATCTGCATCTGATGTTTCTGAACTTCCAGCTGCTTGAAGGTTCAACGAGTTCAAATTCCTCGGCTGTGATGGGCAGAGCAGGGAATATCAGGGCGAAGCGCAACTTCTGGTATGGCCATGGAATCTTGGTCACCACAGGAGCCACTGTCACGTTCTCGACACTGCGCAGGCGCAGTTTGTCGCCGCCCTTGCTTCTGATGTAGGTGTCCGACTTGATGTATAGCTCGTCGTTAGGCATATCGGCCTCGCATTCCAGTTCGATACGTGTCTCGGTGTCCGAGCAGCTCACGCGCACAATCTTCGTCTGTGTATTGTCCTTCTTGCCTTTGCTGATGGGATTCAGTGCCGTGAAGCGATAGCGTGTATAGTCGGGCAGGATGGTGGTCTTGTTGTTCAGCACACTGGGACCCTCCTCCGTGCGTCCAGCCTTCTCGTAGAGGCTGTTGATTTTCAGTGTGACACTCTTCTGGTCGGTATATCCGTAGTCGCAGTTCAGTTTGGCTGCCTCCTCGTATTTGTCGAGTGCGTCTGCCCATTTCTCTTCCGACTCCAGGCTCTTGGCTTCGTTATAGACTTTCTCGAAAGTAGGCTGATACTGTGCTTTCTCGCGTTCGAAAATCTCCATGGCCTTCTTACGCTCCGACGAAGCGATAATAGAACCTAAAATACCCACACCGCCGCTAATGGCCTGTGTCGTGTGCCAGTTGTTCCACTGTGCGTTAGTTGACAGGGCTATTCCAGCCATGAGAACCATCATCAAAATTTTCTTCATAATTGTTGTTATTAAATTGTTATGTTATAATCGGATAAGTGTTGAGCCCAATCGTCCTATCTGTACGGCATAGACACCGCGCTGCAGACCGTCGAGACTGATGCTGCCGCCTGCCACCTGCGTCTGACGCACGATGGCTCCCGACAGGTTGTAGAGTGTGACCGCCGTTCCGTCCTCGGCGCCCTCGGCATAGAGTCGGCTGTCGGCCATGCGGAAAGTCACTCCCTCCGGTTGGTGCTGGCTGAGTTCGCTGATGGCTGTTGGCAGTCCCAGCACATAGAGTATTCCCTTGTAGGCATTCAGTTTTCCATGACCGGCACGGATGCCCGCTTTCTGGGTAAACTCGTCGGTATCGGTGCTATGCTCGATGA